>Ga0209498_1000263_pt1 | contig 32098 bp, 22 predicted proteins | sample WalLakDeSediment_FD_184131 | JGI IMG/M metagenome (GOLD analysis project Ga0209498, IMG submission 184131) | Lake sediment microbial communities from Walker lake, Nevada to study Microbial Dark Matter (Phase II) - Walker Lake 11/02/13 Deep... | ecosystem: Environmental > Aquatic > Freshwater >...
AGAACCCTACGGGCGAATCTCTGCCTTCCAATGGAGCTGAGATTGAAATTGAACCCGCACCAACTCAGTATGAGCTCGCCATTGAAGTGTCTGGCAATGGCACAACCACACCTGCTGCCGGCAACTATACCTATAACGAAGGTACACAGGTTGCCTTGACAGCGGTTTCGGCTTCCGGCAGTAACTTTGTAAACTGGACTGAAGATGGTGAGGTGCTTTCTACCGAAACGGTGGTGGTCGTAACAATGAATGAAAATCGGAGCCTAACAGCAGTGTTTGCTCTTAACGAGTATGAAGTGGAATTGCTCAGCTCGCCCGAAAACGTGGGCGTGCAAACCGGTGCAGGTACTTACCAGCACGGACAGACAGCCAGCATTTCTACCACCCTGCCTCATGGATTTACCTTTATTCACTGGAAAGAGAATGGCAACATCTTCTCCACCAGCCCATCATTTCAGGCGGTAGTTACCCAGAACCGTCAATTTGTAGCACATTTCAACATTAATCAGTATGAGGTAACTGTTGAGGCTGATCCTACTGCTGGTGGGCAAGTTAGCGGCGGCGGAATATTTGACTTCGGCACAGAAATTACCATAACGGCCGTGGTTGAAGAAGGCTACGATTTTGCTGGATGGCGCGAAAACGGGCAGCTTGTTTCCAACGATCTTTCTTACTCTTTTGTGGTTGAAGACGACCGCGACCTTGTGGCACGTTTCAATATTAAAACATACCTGGTGAGCCTGCAGATTACCCCTCAGGGCTCGGGCGTGGTGAGTGGCGGAGGCACCTTCAACCACGGGGCTACAGCCAATGTGGCGGCTGCCATTTATGCCGGTTACCGCTTTGTGGCCTGGGAAGAAAACGACGAAGTGGTTTCGACCAGCAATCCTTACAGTTTCACGGTCACTTCCGGCAGGTCGCTGTTGGCCAGGCTTGAGTCAACGGCCAAAACCCTTGTGCTTGCCGTCAATGGTCTGGGCACCACCTACCCTCCTCCGGGAACCTATACCCACCAGCTTAATGGTAATGTGAGCGTAGCTGCCGTGGCCAATTCTGGCTGGCACTTTGTGAGATGGGAAATCGGTGATGAGGTCATAACCGAGGCAAACCTGCAGCTTACCATGAGCGAAGATATCAGCGCCACAGCCTTTTTTCTGGAATCGGTTTCTACCGGCGATCTGGCCGAAGAGAGCGGATTGCGGATATATCCCCAGCCAGCCTCCGGGGAGTTGCACATCGAATGGAGCAACCTGACCGGCAATGCCACGATTGAACTGTTTAACCTGAGTGGACAGCGCATGATGCTGGTCGAAGAAAATGCTTCAAGCCTGGGCCAGTTGCATACTACTATTGATGTAAGCCAGCTTCAGGGCGGATTGTACCTGCTGCGTATTACCAGCAATGGCAATGCATTTATGCAAAAGGTGTTGATACAGTAACTTGCTTCAATTTAAAAAAGAGGGATAGTTCCAACTGGCACTATCCCTCTTTCTTTCCGCTCGGGCGGCTTAAAAATCAACTTTAATGCCCACGGTTACAATGCGAGGCATCCCCAACCTAATGCCTTGCGGGCGCCGGGTTACAATGTAGCGTTCGTTGGTCATGTTTTTTGCCGCCAGGCTGAAAGTTGTATCCCATTTTTGAAGACGGTAGCACACTCCTGCATCAAATACACGGTAGCCCTGAATAAGGCCAATGCGTCCTTCGTTGGATGGGGTTGTGGTGTTCAGCACATCAGTAAACTGCTCGCCCACCTGGTTTGCAGTGATTCTGAGCATAAGCCCGTTGTTGTGTTCAAAAACCAGTGAGGTATTTACGATCCATTCAGGTGCGTAAGGTGTTCTGTTGCCCTTAATGTTTACCTGGCTGCCACCAGAGCTTACCAAACGGTCGTCGTTGAAATAGGCTTCGACCCATGTGAGACCGGCATCCCATTTGATGCTGTAATTTTGGCTATTCCACCACTGCGACAGTTCGGCGAGCATGGCAAACTCAAGGCCGCGGTGCACTGTGCGGCCACCGTTGACCAGGCCGGCCCCTGTTCCGCCCGACGACTGGCTTATAGGTATGATCTGGTTGGAGAAATCCATGTAGAAACCGGTCAGTTCCCAGTCGATGCCCCAAGCCGTTTTCTGGCGTATCCCCAGCTCGTAGTTCCAACTTTTTTCGGCATCGAGCTCATACACAAAGCCTTCATTTGATATGGCATCTTTTACCCTTGGCGGTGCAAAGCCGCGATGGATACCTGCAAACAGGGTGCTTGCCGAACCCAACAGGTAATTGATACCTGCCCCGGGAATTACCGAAGCCACATGGCTAGAGGCTATAAGCATTGTGTCGCGTATAAGAGTCTGGCCATTGATCACGAAACGGCCACGGTGGATGTCGCGCTCATAGTCATAATATTCCAGTCGGGTTCCCACGGTGAATGACAGCCGCTGGCCCAGTTGGGTCTGGTTGTGAACAAAGGCGCTGTAGCCCAAACCTGTGCGGATTTCGTCTTCCTGCAGGTTGCCCGAGGAAGCGCTGGCCGTAGTACCGTTTATGCGCTGCTCGTAGGCCCTTTCAAACAAGAAGCGGCCGCCTGCTGTGAGGTGGTTTGTGGTTTTGCCCAGAGCCCATTCGCTTTGCAGGCGGCTTTCTATGCCAGCCACTTCGAACTGCCGGTTTCGGTTTCCGGTTGAATTGCGCATGTAAATGGCACCTTGTGGCAGGCTCTCATCGCCCCAGGTAACCCCTGTGTAATTGGAAGGTTTGGGGTTGAGGTTGCCCTGTGAGTCGAAGGTGTTGTAGACAAAATCCTGCCGCTGCCAGTTGCGGGTGGTAGTATAGGCATAAGCCGTAGTAGAAAGCCGGGTGTTGTTGCTAAAAAAGTAGTTGTGTATCAGTCCCAGCGAGTAGCGCCTAATGCTGAGGCGGTCGTCGGGGGCAATGCGCGAAAAGTCGAACATGCCACCAGCATTATACATGGTTTGGGTTATTCCCACGTAAGTGGCATTGGATATTTCATCATAAATACCCAGTTTCACTGCCAGGTTCGACTGATTGCCCGTTTGGAAACGCAGCTTCGCATTCAGGTCGTTTACGGAAAAGTTGTTTGTTCCGATGCTGTCGGCCTGCTTGCGCAGGAAACTAACATTGAAACCTGTTTTTTCATGGGTATTGCCATAACTGAACAAACCGCTGAAAAAGCCGCCCTGTGCTCCGCGCATGCTAAGGCTACCCTTGCTGCTGAGCGGCGGGTCGGGGGTAATGTAGTTTACCACCCCGCCAATGGTTTGTGGACCGTGAAGAATGGAACCACTTCCTTTCAGAATTTCAACGCCAGCCATACGGTCCATGGCAGGAGTGTAATACATTTCAGGTTCACCATAAGGATTCAACGCCACAGGAATGCCATCTTCCATTACCAGCACTGAGCGGCTGCGGTCGGGGTCGAGCCCGCGAATGCCTATGTTTACGCGCAAACCAAGCCCTTCCTCATCAACAACATGTACTCCAGGCGAACGTCTTATGATTTCGTTGCCGCTCAAGGGATTCAGTTGTTCAATCTGCTGCTGATCAATATAGGTGAGCGATCCGGGAACGCTTTCAAAAATGCCTTTCTTTTGCGCTATTACGCTTACCTGTGGCATGGAATAAATGCGCTCTGGCATTACCAGCTGTACCCGGTTCAGGTTTCCCGGCCTGATCAGGACTTCCTTCCGGATATCTTCATAACCTACCATACTTGCCCCAAGAACGAATAATCCGGCAGGAACACCATCAATTACGAAGACGCCTTCATCGTTGGTGGCGCTGCCTAATGAAGTGCCAATAAAACCCACGTTTACATTGAACAGGGGTTGTTGTTTTTCATCAACTATTTTCCCGGAAATGCTGCCGCTGGCTGTGGGGGCTGATCCGCTTTCCGCGAAAGCTAAAAAAGGAAGGGAAATTATAAGAAGAATGGTTTGAAATGTTTTTTTCATAGGAGGGTGTTTGTTTTTGAGTTTACGATCTCTGGCAAAGGGGCTGTTTAAAACCCTTGGCGAAATTACCTTAACACCCCGCGGTGGCATATACCTACTTTTTGGTATTTTGGGGTGCGTAAGTACACTTTGATTAACTTCGCAGTGCTATGCAAGAAGTTGTTTTTTTACTTGTTTTGCCGGCCCGCGAAGAAAATGTTGGAGCAGCGGCTCGCGCCCTGAAAACCATGGGCTTTTCAAGGCTTAGACTGGTTAACCCGCAGTGTAACCACTTGGGCGAAAGAGCCAGACTTACTGCCCACGGATCGACCGATATTCTTGAAAATGCACAGGTCTATGACAGCCTTGCCGAGGCGCGCCACGACATTTCACTGCTCATAGGCTCGGCCGCAAAAAAACGCAACGTGGCAGAAGATTACCACCGCGTGGAAGATCTTCCGGAAATCATTAGTGCCAAAGGCGATACCGTACACAAAGTGGGTATTGTATTTGGCTCGGAAGAGTCAGGCCTTTCAAACGAAGACCTTGCCATTTGCGATTTGCTTTCTACCATTCCGATGATTCGCAAATACCCTTCGCTGAACCTTGGACAGGCGGTAATGGTTTATGCGGTTTATCTTTCGAAGGTTAGCCTGGTATATGCCAGGAAGAAGGAAAGGCCTGCCGGCGAAGATGAGTTGCAGGTGGTGAAACAAAAAGCTGCGCAGGTGTTGCAGGATGTTGGAATGGACCCTGACGGAAATATTTATCCCCGGATTATGGAACGCCTCATGCTTATGGGAAAAGATGACCTGAACCTGTTTCACTCATTTTGTAAATTTTACCTGAAGAAATACCACAACCGCCTGAAATAATGGGTTTATTTCAGCATTTTCCTTCCGAGGCTAAGCATGATCAGCCGTACCCTTTTTCCAAAAAGCAAGGCTGAGCTGAGGCAAATAAGCGAAAATGCAAAAACGGTAAACGGCACCCCGATAAAATCGGCCAGGGCCCCTGCTGCCAAACTGCCAAGGGGTGTGATTCCCATAAAGGTCAGACTGTAAAGCGAAACGATACGTCCGCGCTTTTCTTCATCGGCAATACTTTGAAGCAGGGTGTTGGTAGCGTTAAAATGTACGATCATGCCAAAGCCGGTTATTACCAGGGCCAGCATTGACAGGGCTTTTAAGGGGGAGAGGGCGAAAACTGCCAGCCCCAGGGCAAACATCAGAGAGGTTCTGAAGGTAAGCGCCGGAACTGTCATAAGGTTTTTTCGTGAAGCAAGGAACAATGCTCCCGACAAGGCGCCTGCACCCAGCGCCCCGGTGAGGTAGCCAAGCATTTGGGCATCGCCTTTAAGAATTTCTGCGGCAAATATGGGCATCAGCGCCTGAAATGGCAAACCGAAGAAACTGCTGAAAATCAACAAAAGAAGCAAGTACCTGAGCGAGCGAAAATGCCAGGCATATTTCAAGCCTTCAACCAGTTGCTGAATAATAGAGCCTGCCCGGTGTCGCTTAATACTTTTTTCTATGTGAATGGCTAAAAGTCCGGCAATGACTGCAACAAAGCTCGCCCCGTTAATGAAAAAACACCAGCCTTCGCCCACCAGTGCAATGAGCAGGCCACCGATAGGCGGTCCGATAAAGCGCGCCAGGTTATAAAGTGAAGAATTGAGTGCAATGGCATTGCCAAGGTCCTCGGGTTGGGTTATGATATCTGGCACAAAAGCCTGCCTGAAAGGGGTATCGAAAGCCAGGATGATGCCATTAAAAACGGCAATGGTTAATATCCAGCTTACGGTAATACGGTCAGTCAGCACCATCCAAGCCAGAAAAAAAGCAACCATCATGGCCAGCACCTGTGTGAGAATAATGATCTTGCGGCGATTCCAGCGGTCGGCCAGCACGCCGGCAAAAGGGGTGATAAACAGGGAAGGAATCTGAAGGGCAAACACCACTGTTCCCAATAGCAACGCCGACCCGGTAAGCCGGTAAACGAGCCAGCTCATGGCAATGTTCTGAACCCAGATGCCAATCAGCGAAACGCTTTGGCCCCAGAAATAGTAACGGTAATTGCGGTATTTCAGCCCGCGGAAAATATTCCGGAGCGAATCAGGGTTGATAAAATTAATACCGCGGAAAAACTGCATGGGTAGTCTGCTGAACAATGCACAAACTTACTAAATTAGCCTGTATTAATCTAACTCTTCCAAACTGATCAGGCTGTTAAGCATGGCGTAAACGGTAAGTCCGGCGACTGATTTTATGTTGAGCTTTTGAGTAATATTCTTTCGGTGGGTCATCACGGTATGGGTGCTGATAAAAAGGCCGGAAGAGATTTCCTTGTTGCTCATACCCTTTACCAGAAGTTTAAGTACATCAACCTCCCTTGCAGTAAGGCTTAGGTCAGTGTTTGCCGGTTCCTGCGCCTTTTCCTTCATTAAGGCGTTTAGCTTTCGCAGGATTTTTGCCCGGGAATCGTTTACAAGTATTACCTCATCAAAAACTTTAAGGGTGCTTTCATCATGAAGGCTGTAAACTATTGCAGCCAGGCGGGTTTGCAGTTCCTGTGTTTTTTTTAGCTTATCGCGAAAGGCTCCATCTATCATGGCGGGGTTTACAAACAGAATGTCGGGCTGATGCCTTCTCACTTGGTCATAAAGGCTGGCAGAACAGGGCGTTTCCCTCACGATTGCGAACAGTCCGCTACTCTCCAGCAGTTGAACCATCCCCTTGCGGATAATTTCCGAATGCTCGGCTATTATTGCGCTTGCTGGCATATCTTTAGGGGTTTAACTGTTTTTCCATTTGCTCCACGAGGGGTATCAGCACCTGATCTTCAAGGCGTGCGTGGTTTCCAAGGTCCTGTTCAAGGTCGAATAGTTCGTTAATAATCCGGATGCGCAGAAAACGATCACTGGAAGGGGGTAAGTATTTGATCAATAGGTTTTTAAGGTCTGATAATTTGTCTTCAATATTCGTGTGGCGCTCTTCGAAAATACGTATGCCGTAGCTTTCCCTTCCATCGTTAACAGCCACGCCTTCTGAGCTGGCAAGCAGATTCGAAACATACGGGAAAGCCACTTGTTCTTCGTATTCAATATGTTCAATAACTTCCTGAATATATTCATCGAAGAAGGTTTGAAGCTGTGGTTTGGCAGGATGGTCCATTCGCCCCAGATAGTTGCCAAACATAGCCTGAATTAAGGGTATCTTTTCCCGTATGTAATATTCATGAGAGTTGGCCAGATAAGTTAGCAGTAGCTTTACATCAACATTCTTCAGTTTTTGGTTTGGAAAAAAAGTTGAACTGAGAAAAATGTTGACCATTAAAAGAAAGAAATCAGTTTGAATGTTTTTTTCCTGGCAAATCTGTTTGATGGTCTTGTCGCCAAAACCCAGATCAATGCCAAAACGGGTTATCAGCACCATGCTGCGGGGGTCGGCAGCCACCAGAGCGGCCATTTTCATTGAACCGGTTATTATGCTTTCTTTCATAGGATAGCTTTTCGTATGCAAAGATAACCAAAAAGACGCATTCCGACTCCGAAATGCGTCTTCCTGTTATTGTTTAAAGCTGATCTGGTGTGATTTATTCAGCCCTCAGGGCTTCTGCTGGGTTAGCCCGTGCGGTGCTCCAAGCCTGAATACTTATGGTGGCAGCACTGAGCAACAAGGTGGCCACGCCTGGTAAAATAAACCAAAGCGGGTTTATGGCCACTCTCACCGCAAAATTGTTCAACCAGCCTTCCATGGCAATCCAAGCCAGGGGTGTTGCGATAACGAAGGCAGTGATAACTAGAATAACCGACTCCCGGTTAAAATCCCAAAGCAATTTTGGCAAACTAGCCCCCAGAATTTTTCGTATCCCGATTTCTTTTATGCGCCTTTCGGCAGAAAAGGAGGCCAGGCCATATGCGCCAAGTATTGAAATTAAAATAGCAAGCAAGGCACCTGTTGAAAGCAGTGTGGCCGAATCTTTTTCTTTTTGGTACAGGCTTTGAATCCTGTCATCCATGAAAATGATATCAGGAATATACGCCGGGTCAAAAGTACTGAGCACTTCGGTTATTTCCTGTTGAATTGCACCGAAATCACCTGGAATCACTTTAAGGTAGATATGAGGAAATCCGCCCTTTGCAAAAACAAGCACCATAGGTTCAACAGGCTGATGCAACGACTTCAGGTTAAAATCCTTAATAATTCCAATCAGTGGCCCCTGGCGGCCGAAAAGGTCAAGGGACTTGTGTAAAGGATCATTAAGTGCAAGAGCATTTACGGCAGTTTGATTAAGAATGAAGCCTTCGTGCAGGTCAATTTCTGAGTCAGGGTCAAAGTTCCTTCCCTCAATTAATTCAATTCCCAATACATCCAGAAAGCCGCTGTCAATGGTCAAAATATCTGCGGTTATTCCCGACTCTTTGTTAACCCCTTTCTCTGCAATCATATCAATACGGTTGCCTGCACCGTAAATAAAGTTCGTTCCTGCCGCTCCCAATATCGCGGGACGGGATTCAAGCTCTTGTCTTGCCTCAGGAAATGACTGCCAAATCCTCGAGGAGACATTACGCACTATAATAACCTGCTCCTTGTCGAACCCCAGATCGATGCCCTGCATGTAACGAAGCTGTTTGGTAATAACCAGCAGAGAACTGATTATGAAAATGGTAATGGAAAATTGAAAAACTACCAATATACGTCTGAATAGCTTTCCTTTAGCTCCCCTTACCATATGTCCTTTCAGGATCTTGGCAGGGTCGAAGGCAGACATGTAAAAAGCCGGGTAAAGTCCTGCCAAAAGGCTTGTAAAAAATAAAAACAGGAGAAATACAAGCATTCCTCTCGGACTAAGCAATACCACGGTTTTAAAATGGATGCCCAGATGCTGAGAAAAGAAGCCCGCAAAAACCTCATAAAGGGCAAATGCCAGCAAGAACGAAATCAACGTAATGACCAATGATTCAAAAAGAATTTGGCGTATCAATTTTCCACGACTTGCTCCAACCACTTTTCGCATGCCAAGTTCTTTTGAACGCAAGTTGCTGCGGGCAGTTGCAAGGTTTACATAATTTATAATTGCAATGAAAAGGATAAAAATCGCCAGAACTGAAAATGTCAATACATTTTTGTAACTCCCGTTGCTTTTCATCTCCCAAACCAGGTTTGAATGGAGGTGAACGTCGGTAAGCTTCATTAAGTTGTTTTTAATTACAAAATGGAGGCCTTCGTACAACGGATTGCTTTGAATGTGAACCTCAACGATTTTATCAAGCTTTTTCTCCAGTTCATTGATGTTTGCCCCCGGGCTTAGCTTCAGGTAAGTAAAAAAATTCGTTCCTGATAATTTCACCCCTTCAGGAAGGCTTTCGTGGTTGCCAACCGCATTGAACTGAAGGTGGGTGTTGTCAGGAAGATCGTCGGTAATTCCGGTAATTTGAAGGGTCCTGCCCTGAACGGACACTTGCTTGTTAAGTGCATCTTGCCATTCGCCAAAAAACCTTTCGGCGGTACTTTTCGTCAGAACGAGTGAACTGGGGTGATTTAGCGCAGTTTCAGGATTGCCCGCCAAAAAGGGGAAATCGAAAATGGTAAAGAAAGTGGAGTCGGCAAACAAGATGAAGGGCAGTGTCCTTACCACGTCATCAATCACTATTTCGGGACTGCTGTAGTAAGAAGTGAACCTGACAAAGTTTTCTATTTCAGGAAAATCATTAAAGGCTTGTTCACCAATAGGAAACATGGCGGCAGGCACTACTTGCTGATCGCTTTGTCCCAGGGTCACACTGCTGTGTATGCGATAAATCCTGTTATGGTCAGAAAAAAACTTGTCATAGCTTAACTGGTGAAGAACAAAAACACAAATCAGCAATGAAATAGCCAGCCCAAGGGAAAGCCCAAGAATATTTATTGCCGAGTTCAGTTTCTGCTTGACAAGGTTGCGAAAAATGGTTTTCAGATAATGGTTAAGCATGGTTTGTCCTCTAATATTCTACCTTCAAGGCATCAACAGGATTATTATTTGCGGCCAGCCAAACCTGGGTGTTAATTATGACTGCGTTAAAAATAAAAATAATAAGTGCAGGAATTATAAACCAGATGGGATTGAGTCCCACACGCAAAACGAAATGGTTGAGCCAACCGTCCATGACCCACCAGGCCAATGGGGCCGCAATAACAAATGCGATCAGCACAAGCAGGGAAAATTCTCTGTTGAATACCCACATTAAACTGCGTGTTGATGAACCGAGCACTTTGCGTATCCCAATTTCTCTTACCCTTCGTTCTATGGCAAAAGTGGCCAGGCCATAAACACCAAGCAAGGAAATGAAAAATGCCAGCAAAGAACCCGTTGCCAGCAGGTTTGTCGATTGCCTTTCGCGGCTGTAAAGCCCTTCGAGCCTTTGATCGAGCATTTGCAGATTCGGAAACCAGGTGGGGTCGAAATCGTTGAAGACCGACGAAACTTCATCGCGCATCCTGCCGGAGTTGTCGCTTTCAAGTTTCATGTAAAAAGTTTGATGATTGCGCCTTGCATAGCTGAAAACTACCGGCTCTATAGGGTTGTGAAGCGATTTAAACTGAAAGTTTTCCACCACCCCGACAATGGGGCCAGGCTTATCAATAAAGCTTAGCCTCGATTTAAGGGGGTCTTCAAGTCCAAGGGCTAATACGGCGGCTTGGTTAAGGATATATGCGCCCTGGGCATCAAGTTCTGAGTCGGGGTAAAAATTCCGGCCTTCGGCCAAACGCATTTCCATCAGAGGAATAAACTTATGGTCGATCATTAGAATATCTGCCTTAACGGCGGGAGAATTGCTGTTTCCATATTCGCCGACCACCTCAATGTGGTTGGTTTCGCCAATGATGAAGCTTGCCGGCGCTACTGCCTTCACGCCTTCAACATCTTCCAGGCTGGCAATAACATCGGGTAATGCCCGGCGAATTGGAATGGAAACATCGCGGGCAATCATTACACTTCCTTTTTCATAACCCAGGCTTTGCTTCAGCATAAAATTCAGCTGCATGAAAATAACCAGCAGTGAACTTACCAGGAAAATGGTTATGGCAAACTGGAAAACCACCAATGCCCTTCTGAAAAACTGGCCTTTGGTTCCCTTTACCATCTCTCCCTTAAGGATTGCTACAGGGTTGAATGATGAAAGGAAAAAGGCCGGATAAATGCCAGCCAGCAAGCCGGTGATCAGCATTAAAAACAGGAGGGCAAGCAGCCCATGGATCGAGAAAATCACTCCGGATCCAATGTCGATGCCAAGCCGCTGGGAGAAAACCCCGGAAAAATTTTCGGCCAATATCATTGCCAGCAAAAAAGCGATAAGGGTAACGATGAAGGATTCGACCATAAATTGCCTAATGAGGCCGGCACGTGAAGATCCGGCTACCTTTCGCAGACCTATCTCCTTGGCGCGCAAAGAGCTGCGGGCAGTGGCCATATTTACATAATTGATCAGGGCGAGCAAAAGGATGAAAATTGACATGGCCGTAAAAATGCGCACATTGCGCAGGCTACCGTTGGGCTTCATTTCCCAGATGAGGTTCGATGTTAGATGGATATCGGCAAGGTTAACCAAGCGGGTGTCAAAAGGCATGGTATCCCCCTGATAATAGGGGTTGGTCAGACCCGCTTCTTCAGAAATTACGCTCAGGCGTTCCTCCAACTCTGCAATCCTTGCGTTGGGCATCAACCTCATATAGGTGAAAAAGCCAAAACCTGCCACCTTCATGGCTTCATGTACGTCGAGCATTGAAATGAGACCATTGAAGGCCATATGCGAATTGTCGGGAACATCTTCAATAATGGCAGTGACCCGGTAGGTGTCGTCATAAACCTTTACGAGCTGATCCATCGCAAGCAGGGGTTGTTCATACAGTTTTTCGGCCAGGCTGTAGGTAAGAACAATTGATCCGGTCTCTGCCAGTGCCTTGTTTGGGTTTCCGGCAAGGAACCGGAAGTTGAAAATGTCGAAAAAGGCAGAGTCGGCTCCTGCAATCATTGGGGTGTGAATGATTTGATCTCCGATACTCAAAACGGCGTTGGGTAAAATATTGGTAAACCGGCCAATTTGCTCTACTTCAGGTACCTGCTCTCTGACGCGGTCGGCAAAGGCAAACATAGCCGTAGGGATGGTAATGGGTTCATCTCCCCATATATCCATAGTGTTCTGAACCCGGAAAATTCTTTCGTGGTCATCAAAGAAACGGTCGTAACTCCGCTCATATAAAACATGCATCCAGATAAGAATTACGATGGAAAGGCCCAGGGATAATCCAAGAATGTTGATCCAGGTATTTGATTTTCGGCGAAAAATGCTCCTGAAGGCCGTTTTGATGTAATTTTTTAGCATAGCACTATATTGATGATTTGACGATTATTCAGTTTTGAGAATCTGGGCAGGGTTGACTCTGGTCGTGGACCAGGTTTGCGAAACTACAATAAGCAGGGCTGCAAGTGTCATTGCTGCCAGTGAAAGGGCCATAGTCCACCATGGAAAGCTTATGGCATAGGCATAACCGGCCAGCCATTTTTCCATTAACCAATATGCCAGGGGCAGGGCCACAATAGCTGAAAGAGCGATCCAGCCCAGGTATTCAGCTGCCATTTTAAGAAGGATTCCCTGGCTGGAAGCGCCAAGCACTTTTCTAATTCCTATTTCTTTCTGGCGTTGCTGTCCGGCAAATGAAGAAAGCCCCATGATGCCAAGCATGGCAATAATAATGGCTAAAAAGGTGAATGCCATAAAGAGCCGCCCAAAGCTGCGGTCTTCCGTATATTGTGCCCCAACAATGTCCGATACGAAATAATAAGTCAGGGTTTTTTCAGGGAAGAGCGAACGCCACTCTGCGAGCAAGGTGCTTGTTGAAATACCCGAGGCCTCCTCTTCATGTCTCAAAAGCAACCAAAAGGAGCTGGATGGAGGACTTAAAGGATCTTCAAATACATTAATCATTATTGGTTCAACTGCCTTGTGCAAAGATTGGAAGTGATAATCCTCTATTACCCCAATTACCTTGTAGGAAGCGCCGTTACGTTCAATAGTCTTTCCCAGGGGATCGGTCCAGCCCGACCGCCGGACGAAGGTTTGGTTAACAATAGCATTCTCTGCATCCAATCCTCTATCTGACAAAAAAGCCGAACCCTGCTGCAACTTGATGCCCATGGTTTGGAAATAGTCAGGACCAATCCATATCTTATATGACATAAAGCCTGGCTCCGCATCCTGAGGCACAACACCTTCCATATATGTGAGTCCACCGGGGTAGGTGCTGGCAATGCTTTGAGTTTTAACCCACGGGTATTTTTCAAAAACCTGTTGCAAGGCTTTCCCATCATTGATGTTGGAAACCTGAACGGCAAGCAGGTTTTTGTGGTCGTAACCGTAATCTTTGGTTTGCATAAACCTGATTTGCAAAAAAATGACCATAGTGCACACGATCAGACCCAGCGATATGACGAACTGTATGAGCAAGAGCAGGTTGCGAACAGGGAAGTGGCTTGGCTTGCTCCAGAACTCGCCTTTAAGAATTTTGACGGGTTCAAACAAGGTCATATACCAGGCAGGATAGGTGCCAGCCAAAAAGCCGAAGAATCCCACAAAAACAATAAGTGCTGAAAAATAGAACCACCATGGGGTTTGCAGCAGATTCAGATTAACACCCAGGACTTGGTTAAAAGCCGGGAGGGCAATTTCTGCGAAAAGAAGTGCCACCAGAAAGCTTAACCCTGTGAAAAAAAGTGTTTCGAAGTAAAATTGTTTGCGCAATAATTGGTTATGGGCGCCAAGCACCTTGCGCATTCCCACTTCCCTTGCCCGTTTGCCCGAACGCGCAATGGTAAGGTTCACGTAATTAAATCCAGCAATAAAAAGAACGAACAGGGCAATCAAGGAAAAGAGCATGACTTTTCTGGCGGTCCCCGACTCTTTAATCTCCGTAGTGTAAGGGCTGTGCATTCTGATCTTCGTCACGGGGAAATAATCAAGGCCCATCGCAACCCCCATTCCCTCAAATTTATGGTTCACCTTTTCATAACACAGACTTTCGGTTTTTTCCTGGAGGGAATTCATATCCGTTCCCGGGGTAATAACCAAGTAAGTAAAGAACCCTATATTGGCATCCCAGTCGTTGTAGTTTGAATGAATCAAATGCTTTAAAGATTCAAATGACAGGAGGGCTTCAAATTCCAGATGAGAATTGTCAGGGCTGTCGGCGGCAACTCCCGTTATGGAAAATATCTGTTCAATGTCATTGATCCTTACTGTTTTACCAATGGCCTGGTGGTCGGGAAATAAATCTCTGGCCAGACTTTCGGTCAGCACTATAGAAAAAGGATCTGCAAGGGCCTTTTGCGGATTTCCAGAAATTAGTTTAAATGAGAACACCTGGAAGAAGTTGCTGTCGGCATAAAACACCTGCTTCACATTGGTGTAGCGGTCATTTTGCCAAATGTTAATTTCTTGCTGGGATGAGAGGCGGGCCATGGCCTTAATTTCAGGAAATACATTAAGCAAGTCAGGACCCACTGCAGGGCTTGAAACGGGTTCGTTCTGGATTTTCCCCTGAATGTTAATGCTCGTTCCAAGCCGATAAAGGCTGTCTGCATTTTCATGGAAACGGTCGAAACTCAGTTCGTGGTGAACAAAGAGGAAAATAATCAGGCATGTAGCCATTGCTGTAGCAAGACCGAAAAGGTTAATGGCCGAAGCTGATTTAAACTTTGTCAAATGTCTAATTGCAAACTGAAAAAAATGATTCACCATAGCAGCGTTGATTTCCGGTTATTGCCTTATAGGATCGAATTATTCGGCCCTTATGGCATTTATGGGGTTCTGCCTAGAGGCAATATATGTGTGATAACTAACGGTAATTATTGCCACAATTAATGCAAGGATAGTTGCCGAAACTATGGGAAGGGCATTCATGTTCGTTTGATATACAAAGCCTTGCAACCACTTCTCCATCAAAAACCAGATCACGGGCCCTGCCACCAGCGCGGCAACGAAAATCAGGATTAAAAATTCGCGGTAAAACAGGTAAAGGATACTCCAGCCCGATGATCCAAGCACTTTTCGGATGCCCATTTCTTTTTTTCGCTGTTCGGTGAGGAATGAAGCCAGGCCAAACAGGCCCAAAAATGAAATAATTATGCAAACCAGGGCAAAAATGGCAAAAATAGTACCCTGCCGCTCCTCTGTTCCGAACTGGTCGTTGAAGCCATGCGAAAGCGGAACGATGTTGGGCAGGCGCGAAGGGTCAAACTCTCTGACAGTTTCTTCAAGAAACTCCATTACTTCCGTGCTTTTTCCGGGATTAAACCTTGCAATGAGGTAACGAAAACTTGTAAGGTTTTCTGAAAACTGGTCGGCAGCCTGCCCTCCCAAAAGAAGCATGATCGGTTCAACAGGATTCTTAAGCGACTGGAAGTTAAAGTCTGTAAGGACGCCAACCACCGTTAACCGTGTTCCTGATTCTTCAGCAGAAAGGTATTGCCAGTAAATGGTTTTCCCAATGGGGTCATCGTGCCAGCCGAACTGCCTTGTGGCAGCCTCGTTGATTAAAACTGAGCTGTTGGCATCAGCACGCAGATCTTTTTCAAACCCGCGTCCTTCTTTAATATTTATCTCCATAAGGTCGATGAACTCTGAATCAATAAAGTTGGTTCCAATCAATGCATCAACCATTTCATTTTCCGATTGCACCTTCACAGCGTTCATATTATGCCCCATTGCCGGCACATACAACGACTTGGCCGTCCCACTTATGTCTGGATTTTGCCTGATCATATTTTCCAGCGTTTCGATTTGCCGGCGGTGCTCCATATCGGGAATGGCAATCACATAACTGTTGTTAGGATTGAAGCCCAGGGGTTTTTCCTGTAGAAACTTTAACTGGTTTCTAATGGTTAGCGTGCCAGCAACCAAAATTATGGATATGGCAAACTGAAACACCACCAGGGCTTTGCGCAAATAGCCGGAGCTACTCTTGCTGAAATTAACACTTTTAAGAATATTGACTGGTTTAAGGCTGCTCAGGAGAAATGAGGGGTAAATTCCGGAAAGAAATCCCGTTAAGGCAGTTAGGCTGATGATTTGCCAAAGGATCTTTCCTGTTAAGATGTTTCCCAGCGAAAAGGATTTATCGGCAAGGTTGTTAAAGCCCGGAAGAAGAATTTCAACCAGCAAAAGTGATAATACCAGCGAAATGAAGGCCACCAGCATCGACTCGGAAAGAAACTGAAATATTAACTGACTGCGGGTCGCTCCCGTTACCTTTCGCATGGCAATTTCCCGGGCACGTTTTGAGGAGCGTGCGGTAGCCAGGTTGGTGTAATTTACCGCTGCAATTATGATCAGGAACAGCGCCACCAGCGAAAAGATAAGCAAAGTAGGCTTTGAAGTGGTTTTTGGCGCGTACATCACGCTGGTTAGGTGCAGTTTGCGCAAAGGGGTGGCTACAAACTCGGCCGACCCTCCAATCTGACTGCCACCAGGGGCAATGTATTTATCGTTGAATGCTTCCATGTTTTGTAGTAACGAATCAATGCTGGTTCCTTCGTGCATTAACACGTAGGTGTAGTTGTCGTTAATGCTCCAAAACATCTCTGGCGCCAGCGAATAAAACTGTTGATGATCCGACTGGTTTATGGTAAGCAGGCATTGTAATTTTAAATGCGAATTGTCAGGGAAGTCTTCAATAACACCAGTAACCTGAAAGTTCTGCTGATTAATATTGAAAGTCAAACCTACCGGGTTGATATCTCCAAAATATTTGTTGCTAAGCGAGGCAGTTAAAACGGCAGTGTTTGGTTCAGTCAGGGCTCCGTTGGGTTGTCCATGGATAAACTGGTGGGTAAAAACATCAAAATATGTGGTATCTACCAGGGCAAAGTCATTTTCAAGAAACTCCCTGTCGCCAATACGAATCAATAAATTTTCCTGCATGAAAACCCTGGTATAATCTTCAACCTGGCTGAATTCCAGCTTCAGCGCAGGCCCGAGCGGGAATGGAGTAATTGCAAGGTGATTGAGCTGGCCTCCAATAATGTATTTCCCATCCAGCCTATACATCCTTTCATGCTTTTGGTGGTGGGTGTCGTACGAAAGCTCATGATTAATGTAGAGCACAATCAGCACGGCGCCTGTGATACCTACCGACAGGCAGAAAATATTTATCAGCGTGTAAAGCTTTGAGCGCATCATATTGCGCCAGGCACTTATCAGGTAGTTTTTTATCATGGCTGGAAGATGGCTGCAGTTTTAAAAAAAGGGGGCAAAGATTTCTTTGCCCCCTAAAAACCAACAAAAAGCATAAGGAGCAACAAATTATTACGAACTGGTTGTCAGCACAAAGTCAGTGGTTTTGTCCTCGGTCACAATTTGTCCGTCGAACAGGCGAACGATTCGCTGTGAATAGGAAGCATCGCGATGAGAGTGGGTTACCATAATAATGGTCGTGCCACTTTTATTGAGGGTCTCCAGCAAATTCATCACCTCATCGCCATGGGTAGAGTCGAGGTTACCGGTAGGTTCGTCGGCCAGGATCAGGTGGGGCTTGGCCACCACGGCACGGCAAACGGCCACTCTTTGCTGCTGTCCGCCCGAAAGCTGCAGTGGGAAGTGGTTTCTGCGGTGCATGATCTGCATTTGCTCCAGCACCTCTTCTACTCGTTTTTTTCTTTCTGAAGAGCTGTAGCCAAGATATATCAGGGGCAGTTCCACGTTTTCAAAAACACTGAGTTCGTCAATCAGGTTAAAGTTTTGGAAAACAAAGCCGATATTGCGTTTGCGCAGGTTGGCACGCTGCTTCTCGCTAAAATTTGACACTTCATTTTCAAGAAAAAAGTATTGCCCGGAGCTGGGGTTGTCGAGCAGGCCGAGTATATTCAGAAGGGTCGACTTTCCGCAGCCCGAAGGCCCCATAATAGCCACAAATTCGCCTTCCTTAATCTCGAACGAAACCTTGTTCAGGGCCGTGGTTTCTACCTCTTCTGTCCTGAAAATTTTTGTAAGATCAACGGATTTAATCATGGTTGCAATGTTTAAAAAGGTGATATTGATATTTCTTTATTTGAAAATTAAACGGTCTTTGGCCCCGAATCCATCGTACGATGAAACGATGACCTGCTCGCCGGGCTCAAGGCCTTCCAGCACTTCGTAGTGGTGGATGTTCTGGCGGCCGATTCGTATGCGGCGCTTTGTGCCCTGCGAGCCTGATGCGTCGAGCACGTAAATCCAGTTGCCGCCGGTTTCCTGGTAAAATCCTCCGCGGGGAATGATCAGTGCCTCGGCAATGCCACTGAATTGCAGGCGCAGCTGAATGGTCTGCCCGCGGCGAAGGGCCTCGGGAGCTTCGTCAATAAAGTGCAGATCAACCTCAAAAGCGCCTCCTGTAATGTTGCTGTAGATTTTCGAAATCTCTAACCTGAAGGTATTTCCACTGTATTCAAATTCGGCATTCTGGCCAAGGTAGGTGCGGCTAACATACCTTTCGTCAATACGCGCCCTGAGCTTGTAACCATCGGTCTGGTCAATCTGTCCGAGGTTCTCGCCGGCATTTTTTGTCTCACCAACTTCTGAATTGAAAGAGGAGAGCTGACCGCTGATAGGCGCGCGCACCACCAGGTTTTCAAGGTTGCGGTTGAGCATACGGATGTTTTCCTGCATGCGATCAATTGACTCCTTGATGCTTGCGAGCTGGGTTACCGTGTATAAAGAATCATGCCGCATGGTGCGCCTGGCAATATCGAGGCGGCGAAGGGCGTGGTTGAAATCCCGTTCAGCCTTTTCAAATTCTTCGAGCGAAATGACGTCCTGGCTGTAAAATTGTTTCTTGCGCTCGTAGTCCTTGCGTGTAATATCGAGCTGGTAATCCAGATCGGCCAACTGGCTTTCGAGGGCAAACTTGTTGCGCTCCAGGCTTAGCTGGGTGTTCTGGTAATTATTTAGCACCTCCAGGGCCTGGTTCTCCTGCTGTATGTATTGCATTTCCATGGAAAGATTTGAGAGCCTCAGAATCTTGTCACCCTCTTCGACCTTGGCGCCATCGCGAACATAAATCTCTTCTACCCGTCCGCCAAAAACGGCGTCCACATAAATGGTTACCAGGGGCTGCACCACTCCGTCAACCGGAATAAACTCCTGGAAACGGCCTTGCTCTACACGGGCAATGGTAATCTGTCCCTTGTCTACATACAAGCGGCTGCTCTTATCGCGAAAGAATAATAGATATAATATAAATAGCCCGAAAAGAACCGCTGCAGTTATTATTGCGATCCTTTTTGGCGTCCATTTCTTTTTTTCAATTATCCGGTCCATATATAGTATGTAACAGCGTGAGAAAATTTCATAAAAATGTTATCCAATTCTATGCCATCGGCCTTAAAGCGCTTTAATTCAAGCGGTTAACAAAAATCCTTTAATTATTCATTTAAAAAAGTGTTCGGAATCGTTCAAAGGTTGTATAAAAACGAACAACCAAGGAACCTATTAACCTATTTCGCATGATTTTAATCCGCTGCTAAATATAAATAATTCCAACCAAAGAAAGCATAAACTGGCGTGCTTTACAAAATGAGTTACGTTATGCAAGCATTCGAACGAAATTTCCTAATTTTAAAGGCATAATATTTGTTCATAACGCACACGTTTTTTTTAGAAAAGAAATAACCCCTAAAACCCATACAAATGAAAAGGATTTTTTTGCTTTCGGCCGTGGTGCTCATGATTTTTGCTGCAGGATGTCAGCGTCGCACCGTAAGCCGCATCGATCCCGGTCAGGCGGTCGACCTGAGTGGCCGCTGGAATGACACCGATTCGCGCCTGGTGGCAGAAGAGATGATTCGCGATGTGCTGAGCCGCCCATGGCTGGCTCGCTTTGAAACCCGTGCCGGCAGGGTGCCGGTGATTATTGTGGGCGATGTGCGCAACCGCAGCCACGAGCATATCGATGCCGAAACCTTTATCCGCAACATGGAGCGTGAGTTTGTGAACAGCGGAACCGTCCGCGTGGTGCAAGGCGCCGAGTTTCGCGAGCAGATACGCCTGGAAAGGGCCGATCAGCAGGAGTTTGCCTCGCCCGAAACCATGGCACGCTGGCGCCGCGAAATTGGGGCCGACTACATGCTTACCGGCACCATGAACTCCATTGTGGATCAGCACCGCCGCGACCGTATCATTTATTACCAGATCAACCTTGAGCTCACCGACATGGAAACCAACGAAAAGGTTTGGATCGGTGAAAAACAAATCAAAAAAGCGGTCAGGAATTAATCCCATTTTCTTGACATGAAAAGATCCCTGCTTGTGGTCATTGTATTCCTGTTGATGCTGACGGGCTGCCGCACCTATTACCAGCGCGAACAGGAGTTTCATGGCCATTTCCGGACCGGGCGCCTTGAGGAAGCCACCCAGGCCCTGGAAAAGAGCAGGGACGCCTCGCGCAAAAGAAACCAGCTGCTGCACCTGCTCAATCAGGGCGTGGTGCAGCATATGCTTGGCAATTATGCCCGCAGCAACGATCTTTTTGAGCAGGCATTCATTCTTGGCGAGGATTACCGAAAAGATTTTTTGAATGAAGCACTCTCGCTCTTTACCAATCCAAAAATGACCGAATACCGCGGCGAGGATTTCGAACTGCTGATGGTTCATTACTACAAAGCCATGAACTTTATTCAGCTGGGCGATCTGGATGCCGCCCTGGTTGAATGCCGCAGGCTAAACATTAAGCTGGCTGCCCTGGAAGACAAATACACCTCTGACAACAGGTATAAGCGCGATGCCTTTATTCACAACCTTATGGGCATTATTTATGAGGCTTCAGGCGATTTCAACAACGCATTCATTGCCTATCGGAATGCCTACGAGATTTACCGCGACGACTACAGCCAGATATTTGGTGTCGAAGCCCCTGTTCAGCTCAAGTCAGACCTGATCAGGGCAGCTTATCGTACCGGCTTTTCTGACCTTGGCAGGGAGTACGAGGAGCTTTTTGGAATGCAAAACCCCGGAATTCCCGCCGCAGGGCAGGGTGAGCTGGTGTTTTTCTGGCAAAATGGGCTGGGGCCGGTTAAAGAGGAGTGGAGCATTAACTTTAGCATTATCCGCGGCGCCGGCGGCAGTGTGCAGTTTGTGAATGAAGAAATGGGCCTGTCTTTTCCATTCTTCTCGGGCGGGCAGTCGTCGGGCGACATCGGCGACCTCCGCCTGGTGCGGGTAGCGTTCCCCAAATATGCGGAGCGCAGTCCTGTTTTTGCCGGGGCGCGACTGGTGGTGTCGCAGCAGCAGGCTGGCCTGCAGCTGGCCCAGGATGTTAATGCCATTGCCTTTAAGTCGCTCGAAGACCGAATGGTCCGCGAACTGTCGGGCGCCCTGCTGCGGCTGGCAGTAAAACAGGCCGCCGAACAAAGCCTTCGCAGCAAGGATGATCGCCTGGGTGCTGTTTTCAGCATCCTTGGGGCGGTTACCGAGCAGGCAGATACCCGCAACTGGCAAACCTTGCCTCACTCAATTCACTATGCTCGCATGATGCTTCCTGAAGGAGAAAACAAGCTCGACCTCGAATTGCTCACCGCCGCTCAGCAAGTGGCTCGAAAGGTACCTTTGGAGGTTACCATTAGTCCCGGCCGCACCACGTTCAGGAATTTTCATTCCCTGGATGCACAACCACCGGGTGCCCGTTAAGGTTTGGCTAAAAAATGCGGTAGCCAAAGCCCCACTCCAGGTAATCTGCCCGGAAGAGGTGCGACTTCAGCGTGAGACTTATCAGCCATTTCTCAGAATACTGGTGTCGCAGCCCGGCCCGGTTATATCCTATTCCATCTTCATTGTTGGCGGCGTACAAATAAATGCCCTGCTGTATGATGAAGGAGGTTTTTCCGAACAAATGCTCATACGAAACATGCAGCCCCGGTTTGAGCAATCCCGCCGGGGAAGCCGGCTCCTGATCCAGGCGCCTGAGCACCTCCCTGTCAGAAAGCCCCCAGAAAACATCGGCACCAACCCCCAGCTTAACTTTTTGCGAAAGCGGCCTGCCAAGGGTGGTGCTCAGGGTATATTCCGCGAAAGCGGGCCCGCCAGGAGGATACAATCTTGTATAGCCCGCCGCCCCGAAAACCCTCAGGGATAAATGGGTTTGCGTTTGCCTGGAATAGTCTCTTTCGGGCAGCACCGGTCCGGGCTTCATGTTATACATTAGGGCAAGTTTAAAGGCCGGAATGTTGAGCCCCTTGTTGGGCGTGCGGGTTTTGCCATTGCTGAAGTGGGTCATGCCTAAGCCTGCCCGCAGGGTAAAACCTTCGGAAATAGCATAGCCCGCTTCCAGGCTGGTGTTCATCAAAATATTCAGGGGGTTGCTAATGGCAATATTGCCTTCGTTCCCGGGCTCGCTGTAATAATTTGTGAGCCAGGCCACCCCCAGCCCATAGCGAAAATTCAGGCTCATTTTGTTTTTCCGCAAAAGCGGAAGAACGATGTGGGGAAAAGCCCCGAAGGCATGCCCCAGCACCCCGGGGTAGCCAAGGTCTGCATACATAAAAGTTATGCCCATGTCTGGGAAGTTGTACGCGTGGTGCCATGGCTTGGTTCCGTTCACGGTGCCCGACAGGCTAAAGTGAAAAATGGGGAAAAGGCCCGTATTCAGGTGGTCCATGTTGGGGGCGTGCGGCCACACCCAGGCGGCATAGCCCGCCCCTTCAATGCGTGTGAAAAACCCGCCCTTGCTTTCCTGAGCGGCCACTGGCGATAAGACCAGCAGAACCGGAAACAGAAAAAGGATTACCGTGCGGCGCATTTTTGCCATGGGTTGCTTGCTTCTTTTTATACAAATATATCCCTTTCCGGCCATTAGGCCTGTGGTTAATTGTTGCTACCTTTGCACAAAACTTTTTATATGGATAAGCGACTGGCAGCATTTTCAGAGCTGCTCGACATAATGGACGATCTGCGGGCAAAATGTCCCTGGGACAAAAAACAGACCCTCGAAAGCCTGCGCCACCTCACCATCGAAGAAACCTACGAGCTGGCCGATGCCATCCTGGAGAACGACCTCGATGAGATTAAAAAAGAGTTGGGCGACCTGATGCTTCACATTGTGTTTTATGCCAAGATAGGCAGCGAAGAGGGCGCTTTCGATATTGCCGATGTGCTCGAAAGCATAAACAAAAAGCTGATCAACCGCCACCCGCATATTTATGGCGATGTGGTTGCAGATACCGATGAGCAGGTAAAAGAAAACTGGGAAAAGATCAAGCTGAAGGAAGGCAAAAAGAAAGTGCTTTCGGGTGTGCCCAATTCATTGCCCGCCATGGTAAAAGCCTATCGCATCCAGGACAAGGCGCGCGGCTTTGGTTTCGACTGGGAACACCCGGGTCAGGTGTGGGACAAGGTGCAGGAAGAGCTCGGCGAGCTTCGCGAGGAAATTGAAAAAGGCACCAGCCACAAAAGAATTGAAGAGGAGTTTGGCGACCTGATGTTTTCCCTGATCAACTATTCTCGTTTTATTGATGTAAACCCCGAAAGTGCACTCGAGCGGACCAACAAAAAGTTTATCCGCAGGTTTTCATACCTCGAAGAACAGGCTGCCCTGGCTGGCAAGGACCTCAAAAAAATGAACCTTGCCGAGATGGATGTCTTTTGGAACGAAGCCAAAGACTACGAGTAATACATATATCACCTAAACTGCATTTACAGGCCCCTCGGGGCCTTTTTTTGTTTTTTTAACATGACTATTAGAGGAAATCTATATATTTGCCGTCAAACTTTACAACCATGATTCAAGTAAATCAATTGTCCAAAGACTTCTCACTTTCCAAAAAGCAAATGGCAGAGACAGGCAGCAGTTCGGCCAGCCTGCGCGTGCTCGACAACGTGAGCTTCGAATGCAAGCCAGGCCGTATTTTCAGCCTGCTGGGCCCCAACGGTGCAGGGAAAACGACCGCACTACGCATTATCTCAACCATACTGGCGCCCAGCAGCGGCTCGGTAAAAGTAGGTGGCTACGATGTGGTGAACGAGGGTTCGAAGGTTCGCAGCAGCATCGGTTTTCTTACCGGCTCTACCGGCCTGTACGAGCGGTTAACCCCCGAAGAGCTGATCGCCTATTTTGCGAAATTGCACGGGGTGGAAAAGCAGGCATTCCTGAAAAAGAAGGATGAACTTTTCACCCTGCTGGGCATGCACGATTTTGCCAAAAAAAGAATTGGCAAACTGTCGACCGGCATGAAACAAAAGGTGAGCATTGCCCGCACCATGATTCACGATCCGGAGGTGATTGTTTTTGATGAGCCCACCGCAGGCCTCGATGTGATTGCAGCCAAAAACATCATTGAACTCATTCGCAGTTGCAAGGATAGCAATAAGACCGTGATTTTTTCCTCGCACATTATGAGTGAGGTCGACTTGCTGTGCGACGACCTGGCCATTATCCACACAGGCAGGATACTTTTTAACGATACCATGCTGAACTTCCGCAAGGAAATGAAAACCGATAACCTCACTGAAGAGTTTATCCGCGTGGTAACCAGCAGTAATTAACAAGGGCACAGGTTTAAAAAAATAAACAAATGAACAACATAATAACCATAGCATCCAAAGAGTTTCTCGATACCCTTCGCGACCGCCGCACCCTGATCATGATGGTGGTGGTGCCCATTCTGATCTTTCCACTCATTTTTTCGCTGGTGAACCGGATTCAGACTTCTGTATTGCAAAAGGAGCAGCAGCGTTTGCTTGCTACCGGCCTGATAAATAACGACAGCGAAAATGACCTGGCCGTCTTTTTGAAAAACCATCCCGACCTGAATTTGGTGCCACTTTATGATGTGGCTGAACTGGAACAACTGATCCGGAACGATAGCCTTCAGGCCGGAGTTGTTATTGAACAGGGCTTTGCCGAGAACATCGGAAACCTGAAAAGCGGGCAGGTAAAGGTGCTGTTCTCTGCCACAAAATTTACCGTAAGAGACCGGATTTCGAGGATACTGAACGGATATACTTCAGATGTTTTGAAGGAACGCATCCTTGCGCAAGGACTTGATGAAAGCTTTACCACCCCCGTGCAAACAGAGTATGTAAACGTTGCCACCGACCAGGAAGTGATCGGGAAAATGGCTGGTGGATTCCTGCCGTATTTGTTTGTGATTTTCTGTTTTATGGGCGCCATGTACCCTGCCATCGACCTGTTTACCGGAGAGAAGGAGCGCAAAACCCTGGAAACTTTACTCACCTCGCCTGTTTCACGCTTTGAAATACTGGTTGGAAAAATGGCCGTAGTGGTGTCTTCAGGTATCCTTTCGGCTTCACTGGCCATTCTCGGCTTATTTGTTGCCGTTCAAACCTCTGCAGGAATGCCGGATGTTTTTACCGGTATCATCACCCAAATGCTTTCCCTGTCGTTTGTATTACTTTTGCTGGTAATGCTGCTCCCACTTACCATTTTCTTTGCAGGAATTATGGTGCCGCTTACCATTTATGCAAAATCCTTCAAGGAGGCACAAAGCATCTTATCGCCCATGACCTTCCTGGTGATCTTCCCTGCGGTTATTGGCCTGTTGCCCGGCATTGAACTTACCACAACCACGGCTTTGATTCCGATTGTGAATATTTCACTGGCAACCAAAGAAATGCTTGCAGGTACCATTCAATTGCCGCTGTTACTGATCACCATTTTTTCGCTCATAGCTTACGCCACCATATCCGTTTTGTTTTGCGTGAAATGGTTTGGTAAGGAAACCCACGTGTTGCGGTAAATCAAATTTTCGCATGCTTATGCATTATTTCCGGATTATTCTGATGCTTGCAGCGCTGCTTCTGCCGGTAATGTTGCCGGCTCAGAACATTGAAGTAGAAGGCGAGGTGATGGGGTTGTGGAATGCCGATACGGTAAAGGTAAGCGGCGATATTTTTCTGCCCCCGGGCTCAAGCCTGTTTATCGAAGCAGGCGTAGTGGTGCAGTTTCAGGGCTATTTTGGCTTTAAGGTCGAAGGCAGCCTGCAGGCACTGGGAACAGCCGCATCGCCGGTGGTTTTTACCGTTAACGACACCACCGGCCTGCACAATGTTTATGCACCCACGGGTGGCTGGAGCGGCATTCTTTTACATGCCGAAAGCGAAGACGATAACATCACCGCCATTTTCGACCACTGCCACTTCGAATATGCCAAGACCTGGCAGGAAGACAGCCTGCCACACGGCGCGGCAGTGTATATCTCCGGCCCCGTCAGCGCCAGCTTTCAGCAATGCAGCTTTTTGCACAACAGGGCTTTCCTTAGCGGTGCCGCCATTTATTTTAACGGCGCATCGCCCCTGATAGAAAATTGCTACTTTGCAGGGAACCAGGCCGGCCACCAACCGGTGATAGAGGATAGCTACGGCTATGGCGGTGCGCTTTGCGGCATCAACACCAAGGCTGTGATCCGTGGAAACGTATTTTTCGACAACTGGTCGACCGGCATTGGGGGCGGGCTGAGCATCGACAGCGGCGACCCTGTGATTGAAAACAACATCTTCGAAGGCAACGACAGTCCGCTGGGTGGCGGATTTGGCATACTGCGCTCGCAGGTGCTGGGCACCATTGCCAACAACCTGGTGGTTAACAACCACTCCATTTTTTTTGGCGGCGGCATTGCCCTGATAGGGGTAAGGGCAACCCTGGCCAACAACACCATTGCGGGCAATTATGCCGGATATGGCGGCGGGCTTTATTTCAACCTTGAGGCTTACGTGAAGGTGTACAACACCATTGTGTGGGGCAACACCGCCAATGGCACCTATGGCGGATCGGTTTTTATTTGGGATGGACCCTCGGTGCCCGATTTTTATAACTGCAACATTGAAGGAGGCCTGGAATACTTCGATGGAGCTACCTTCCTGGGCGAATACCTCGACAATATTGAAACGGATCCGTTCTTTGCTGCCCAGGGCTTGCACCCCTTCGAGCTACAGCCTCAGTCGCCAGGCATTAACGCAGGCATCGACGATCCGGGCTTCCTGGCCCTGCCAGCCCTCGACCTGGCCGGAAACCCGCGCGTGCAGCTCGGCCGCATCGACATGGGCGCCTACGAGGCCGACACCATGGCGTCGAGCAGCATAGCACACCAAAGGCATCCTACGCTGCAGCTCAGTGTTTTTCCTAATCCCGTAAGGGAAACAACCAGCGTTACATTGCAAGTCGCTAAGGCAGGGATGGTAAAAGTTTACCTGGTAAACACCCGCGGACAACAGCTATGGATGCTTCATGAAGGATTTGCGGAGCCCGGCCGTTATGCATTTTCATTAAACGTGGCGGAAGCACTGCCCGGCAAAGGGGTGTACTTTATCATTGGCGAAAGCATGCAGGAAAAGGTTGCTGCAAAAGTGGTGGTATGGCCTTAGGGCTTTGAGCGTTCAGATAATTTTATTCTCAGAAAGGAAATATTCCAGGTCGTAGAAAAAGGCTTCGTGTTTCCTTTGCGTTTTCTCACTTACCTCGATTATGGTTTGCACCTGGCTCAGCTTGCGCAGGTCTTTCTGAAACTGTCCCAGGTCAAAAAAATCACTCTTATTCCAGAACAGCAAAAGGAAATCGGGCACGGGCGTTTCGCTCAGAATGGGGCCTTCGGGGCTTTTGTTGCTGAGCAAAAAAACCTGCATTCGGTATTGCTGGTAGTGGTAACTGAACAGCGAAAAAGCCGCCTGCTTTGTTTCTGAAAAATTCAGGGTAAAATCGCCGATGCGCTCCAGCTCGAAGCCAAATGCCTGGTTGAGCAGCCAGGCCAGGCGATAGTCTTTCTGGGTGCTGAAAACCGAAAAAACCGTAAAAGGTGATTCGTAACCCAGCTTCAGTGCGATCTTTTTTGCCATAATATTTAGCCCGTTTTTTGGAAGGGGCTTATTGCAAAAGTAAGGAAGAAAAAACAAATTGCACCCTTGGCTTTGAGAGAATGCTATTCGGAGACCCCGATGCCGCCACAACACTTCGACCCGGCTCAGTGTAGGCCTCGTTCTCCCTTCGGTCGAATTCCGCTCGGGGACTAAACCAAACCGAGGAAGACCAAGATGGCCCCTCGACTTCGGCTTCGCTTTCAGCGAATCCTCCGCTCGGGGACCGGGGTTTTTCAGGGGGGAAAAAGAAACAGGGGCACGCCTCAAGCGTGCCCCTGTTTCTTTTTTTTATACCCGGGCCTCGGTCCTCGAGCGGAGCTTGAGCGAAACGCTAGTGGAGTGAAAGCGAAGTCGAGAGGCGGTTCAAATAGCATTACCCGGCGCCCGGTCCTCGAGCGAAGCTTGAGCGAAACGTTAGTGGAGCGAAAGCGAAGTCGAGAGGCGGTTGTTTGGATTATCTCTTTTTTCTAGATTCTTTTTTTAAATCGGCGAGTTTTCCTTGAATCAGTGCTTCCTTCTTTTTTTGACTCCAATTCTGAACTTGCTTCTCCCTAAAGAAGGCTGTCTCAATCATGGAAAATTCTTCAAAATAAACGAGGTTTACTGGTGCATGTTTTCGGGTATAGTTTGCTGCTTCGCCCATTTGATGCTGAAGAATTCTTTTTTCAAGATCAATTGTGCTTCCTGTGTAATAGGTTCCATTTGAACACTTCAGAATGTACATGTAAGCCTTCATAATTTGAATGATTATTCAAAAATAATGAAAATCACCGACCCCGAATGCCCCTCGACTTCGTTCTCCCTCCGGTCGAACTTCGCTCGGGGACCTGATGTCCTTTAGGGTTGGTAAGGCCCCCTGTGGCGCGCCCAGGAGGCGCCGCAGGGGGCCTTTTATTAAACGGCGCCCGGTCCTCGAGCGGAGCTTTTGCGAAACGGTAGTTGAGCGAGAGCGAAGTCTCGCCTGAGGCGAGACGCGGTCGAGAGGTGGTTCGGAAAACCCCTCGACTCCGCTCGGGGTGACCTCGCTTGTCAGGCGGGGTGCAGTCTAGAGGTGGTTGGAATTCCAGCGATGAATAGCCGTAGCCTTCAGGCTACGGAAATAGAAGTTGCGCACCCCTTTGGGTTTTAATGAACCGCTGTATTCGTGACCCGGGAGGCTGTCCCGATCCTTTTTGGGATACAGTGGTGTTGTGAGTCGCTCCCCGCTGGCTAAATGCCAGTGGGGCCGTCTACTCGATTATGGGCTGGTTTTCTTATCGCTTCGGTTTTTTGTTATTCAAAGTTAGATAACACCATTATAAGAGAGCCGAACCACCTAAAATTGCTCCGAAAACTGCAATTAATAAAATAATTCCAATTAATGAAATCACTAAACCTGCAATAGCTAAACCTTTTGGTTGTTTGAATACACCAACAAATGATAATATTAGACCTAACAACCATATTATCCAACCCAAAACAGGAACCCAACCCAAAAATATCGCAATTAATGCAAGAACGAAACCTGCAGTTCCCATTCCGTTTGATTGTTTTTCCGTTTGATTAATAATAATTGTCTGTCCTGATTGGTTTTGTGGATTTTGAGAATCTTGTGTCATAATATTTCCTTGTTTAGTTTTCCTACTCACCTGGCTTTCAGATGAGGCGCCTTTTTTTAGAGTGGAGTCTGGACTTCACTATTCAATATCACTATTTTTTTGTCACATTGGGTTGTCAGCCCGTTGGCTTTCGCAGACCGTCTTTGTTTTAAAATTTGCCCATAACAACATAGCATTTTATTAATCGTTCCGCAAAATAAATCTAAAACCCAAAAATATTAAATTACTGAATGTTTGGGTAAAGTTTTGATCAAAAAATTGAGTTTAGCCCGGAGTCTTATCTCATTCCAGCTTAATGCCATAAAAACGGGTTTTCATTTTGAAAAGGCTAAACTAAGGAATATTTTTAAATGCTGACCGAATAAATAAGTTAACCAGCAGTAATTTTGGGTGGTTTTTGTTGTAGGGACAAGTCGCGACCTGTCCCTAAACGGTGCAAATACCCGGCTCCTGGCATGGGTTTTAACCCAAAATAAAAGGAGGTTTGGGCTAAAGCCCCGTTGTGGGTTGGAATTTTCAACACCCGGCATAAATGCCGGGGCTATTGATTTCTACAAAAGATTCGGGGCCCCTCGACTTCGTTCTCCCTTCGGTCGAACTTCGCTCGGGGACCGGGGGCTTTTCAGGGGGGGGCACAGCGGCCTCGCCTCCGGCGAGGCCGCTGTGCCCTTTTTTTATACCCGGCCCCGGTCCTCGAGCGGAGCTTTTGCGAAACGGTAGTTGAGCGAGAGCGAAGTCGAGAGGTGGTTCGAATCTTCTTTCTTAAAACCCGCTTGCCCCGGTCCTCAAGCGAAAGTGGAGTCGAGAGGCGGTGCGGTCCACCCCTCGACTCCGCTCGGGGTGACCTCGCTTGTCAGGCGGGGTGCAGTCTAGAGGTGGTTGGAATTCCAGCGATGAATAGCCGTAGCCTTCAGGCTACGGAAATTGAAGGTGCGCCTCCTTTTGGGTTTTAACCCAAAATAAAAAGAGGTTTGGGCTAAAGCCCTATTATGGGTTGGAATTTTAAACCCGGCATAAATGCCGGGGCTAGTGAACCCCAAAAATTGATGCCAAATAAAACCCGACCCTGAACCCTGACTGCCGGTTTACCCGCCGGTGGTGGGCAGGCAGTCTTGAACCCCTAACCTCTAACTCCTAACCTTGAACCCCTAATACCATCTCCATACTTTCTTCTTAGTTAAGCCGTGTTTTAACCGGGTTTCAACCGTTTTAAAACGGCTTAAATACGGCTTAAGTACGGTTAAAGTCAGAATTTGGTTATATTTGTGTACGAATTAAAACACAGCGTATCATGGCTTTTTCACAGGAAGGATTATTGGGCGATTTTTCGGGGCGCATTGGCAACCTGGTGGTTTATAAGCTGAAGGGCAAGACGGTGATCCGCAGCATGCCTGCGGTAACGCGTGGTCCGGCCCGGGGGCGGCTGAAGCAAACCCAGGATGGCTTTTCGCGGGTGATGACCGTTTTGCGAGGGTTAAAAGCTTTTGTGAAGGTGGGGTTTCACGATTTTGCCGGGGGCGACTATGTGTTTCAGAAGGCCTTGTCGGAGAACCTTAAAAGGTACCATGCGGCCGGCAGTCCCGAAGGGCTCGACTGGCTGTTGCTCAGTGCCGGCGAGCGGGCAGGGGCGCAGCAGTTGTCGCTGGCAGTGAGCGGGTCCAAGGCCACCATTAGCTGGGGCGAGCCTGAGGCGGATAAGCCCTGGGGCCCGGATGACACGGTGATGGTGCTGGCGCTCAACACCAGCAGCCTGCAAAGCACCCATAAGGTCAATGCTGCCCGCCGCAGCCAGGGTAAGGCCACCCTCTCATTACCACCCGCCACAGATGACGAGCGAATCCGCGTATTTGTGGGTTTTATACATATGGAGGGAAGGATGACCGGCCTCAATCTAAAAAATATCTCTGATTCGCAGTGGGCGGAGTAGTCGGGAGGCGGTTCGGAAACCCCTCGACTCCGCTCGGGGTGACCTCGCTTGTGGGGCTGAGCGAAGTCGAGAGGCGGTTGTTTGGATTATTTCTTTTTTCGCGAGTCTTTTTTTAAATCAGCAAGTTTTCCTTGAATCAGTGCTTCCTTCTTTTTTTGACTCCAATTCTGAACTTGCTTCTCCCTTAAGAAGGCTGTCTCAATCATGGAAAATTCTTCAAAATAAACGAGGTTTACTGGTGCATGTTTTCGGGTATAGTTTGCTGCATCGCCCATTTGATGCTGAAGAATTCTTTTTTCAAGATCAATTGTGCTTCCTGTGTAATAGGTTCCATTTGAACACCTCAGGATATACATGTAAGCCTTCATAATTTGAATGATTATTCAAAAATAATGAAAATCAACGACCCCGACGGCCCCTCGACTCCATTCTCCCTCCGGTCGAACTCCGCTCGGGGACCGGGGGCTTTTCAGGGGGGAGGTTCCAGCGGCCTCGCCTCCGGCGAGGCCGCTGGAACCTTTTTTTACCCGCCAGCCCCGGTCCTCGAGCGAAGCTTGAGCGGAACGATAGTGGAGCGAAAGCGAAGTCGAGAGGTGGTTCGGAATCTTCTTTCTTAAAACCCGCCAGCCCCGGTCCTCGAGCGAAGCTTTTGCGAAACGGTAGTGGAGCGAAAGCGAAGTCTCGCCTGAGGCGAGACGCGGTCGAGAGGCGGTTCGGATAATTACAAATTATCCGGTGTTCAAAGCGGCAT
>Ga0209498_1000264_pt1 | contig 32092 bp, 29 predicted proteins | sample WalLakDeSediment_FD_184131 | JGI IMG/M metagenome (GOLD analysis project Ga0209498, IMG submission 184131) | Lake sediment microbial communities from Walker lake, Nevada to study Microbial Dark Matter (Phase II) - Walker Lake 11/02/13 Deep... | ecosystem: Environmental > Aquatic > Freshwater >...
CTGGGTGCCGGGTACTCGTTGGCCGCTGAACGTCATTTGCAGCCGCGACCGCTCGATGCGGTCTTGGATTTCCCTGCGTCCTGCGAAGGTTCCGGGTTGCGCCGGAGGATCGGGCCGAGGAAGCGCCCGGTGTGGCTTGCGGGTGATTCGGCCACCGTTTCCGGGGTTCCTGCCACCAGGATCTCCCCGCCCCGGTCGCCGCCTTCGGGGCCGATGTCGATCAGCCAGTCGGCGGTCTTGATCACATCCAGGTTGTGCTCGATCACGACCACGGTGTTTCCGTGGTCGCGCAGGCGGTGCAACACGACGAGCAGTTGCTCGACGTCCTGAAAGTGCAGTCCGGTGGTGGGTTCGTCGAGGATGTAGAGGGTCCGCCCGGTATCGCGCTTCGAGAGTTCCCGGGCCAGCTTGATGCGCTGGGCCTCGCCACCGGACAGCGTGGTCGCGTTCTGCCCCAGTTGCAGGTAGGCCAGTCCCACGTCCATCAGGGTTTCCAGCTTGCGCCGTATCACCGGGACCGCGCGGAAGAACTCGAGGGCATCCTCGACCGTCATTTCGAGGACTTCGTGGACGTTGCGGCCCTTGTAGCGCACCTCCAGCGTCTCGCGGTTGTAGCGCTGGCCGCGGCAGACGTCGCAGGGGACGAAAACGTCCGGGAGGAAGTGCATCTCCACCTTGATCACTCCGTCGCCCTGGCAGGCCTCGCAGCGGCCTCCACGGACGTTGAAGGAGAATCGTCCAGGCTTGTAGCCGCGCGAGCGCGCCTCGGCGGTAGCCGCGAACAGGTCACGGATGGGCGTGAACAGGCCGGTGTAGGTCGCCGGGTTCGAGCGGGGCGTACGGCCGATGGGGCTCTGGTCGATGTCCACGACCTTGTCGATCCAGTGCAGGCCGTCGATGCCGTCATGCGCCGCCACCTCGTGGTCGCTGCGGTGCAGCGCATTGGCCACTGCGGGATACAGCGTATCGTTGACCAGGGTCGACTTGCCCGATCCGGACACGCCGGTCACGCAGGTCAGCAGTCCGACGGGGAAGGAAGCGTCGATCTGCTTCAGGTTATTGCCGCGGGCACCGCGAACGGTCAGCAGGCGGTCTGCGGCCGGCGGAGTGCGCTGCTTCGGGATCGGAATGGCCCTGCGCCCCGTCAGATAGTCTCCGGTCAGCGAACGGGGATTCTGCTCGACCTCGGTCGGGGTACCACTGGCCACGATCTCGCCCCCATGGCGTCCGGCACCGGGCCCGATGTCGACCACATAGTCCGCTCGGCGGATCGCCTCTTCGTCGTGCTCGACCACGATCACGGTGTTGCCGAGGTCGCGCAGGTTGATCAGGGTGCGGAGCAGGCGCTCGTTGTCGCGCTGGTGCAGGCCGATGGAAGGCTCGTCCAGGATGTACATCACCCCCACGAGTGCCGACCCGATCTGGGAGGCTAGGCGGATCCGCTGCGCCTCACCGCCGGAGAGCGTCTCGGCGGAGCGGTCCAGGGTCAGGTAATCCAGGCCGACATCGACCAGGAAGCCGAGGCGGGCGTCGGTTTCGCGGACGATCTTATCCGCGATCCGGGCGAAGCGACCGGGGAGCCGCAGGCCCTGGAAGAAGTCCCTGGCCTCGGTCACGCTCATGCGCGTCAGTGCGGGAAGGTTTTGCCCGTTGATGAAGACATTTCTCGCCGCGGCATTCAGCCGCGTGCCGTTGCACTCCGGACAGGTATGGCTCGCGAGATAGCGGCCGAGCTCCTCGCGCACGGCCGGGGAGTCCGTCTCCCGGTAACGCCGCTCGAGGTTCGGGATCACGCCTTCGAATCTGCGCATCTCGGCACGGGGCTGCCCGTCCCCGCCCGGATAGGCAAAGCGGATCTTCTCCACGCCGGAACCGTGCAGGATTACCGCGCGCACCGATGCGGGAAGCGCGGTCCAAGGCGTCTCGACATCGAAGCCGTAATGACGGGCAAGACTCTGCAGCATGCTGAAATACCAGGCATTGCGCCGGTCCCAGCCGCGGACCGCGCCCCCTGCCAGGCTGAGCTCCGGGACCGCGACAACCCGTTCCGGGTCGAAGGATTGGCGCACGCCCAGGCCGTCGCAGGCCGGGCAGGCCCCTGCCGGGTTGTTGAAGGAGAACAGCCGCGGTTCCAATTCCCGGATCGCGTAGCCGCACACCGGGCAGGCGAAGCGCGCCGAGAAGACCAGGGGCGCGCGCTCGGCTTCGTCCATCCACGCCACCAGGGCCAACCCCTCGGCAATCCCGGTGGCGGTCTCGAAGGACTCTGCCAGGCGCTGGCGCAGGTCGTCGCGGACCTTGAAGCGGTCGATCACGATCTCGATGTCGTGCTTGCGCTTCGGGTCGATCGGGGGCAAGGCGTCGAGGTCGAAGACCTCGCCGTTGATGCGCGCGCGCAGGAATCCCTGGGCACGCATCGCCTCGAGCTGGCGAAGATGCTCACCCTTGCGCCCGCGCACGATCGGGGCCAGCAGCATCAGCCGATCCCCTGCCGGCAGTGCCAGCACCTGGTCGACCATCTGCGAGATGGTTTGAGCCGCCAGCGTCTCGCCGTGCTCCGGGCACCGCGGCTCGCCGGCTCGCGCAAACAGCAGACGCAGGTAGTCGTAGATCTCGGTGATGGTCCCCACGGTGGAGCGGGGATTGTGCGAGGTGCTCTTCTGCTCGATCGCGATCGCCGGCGACAAGCCCTCGATCAGGTCGACATCGGGCTTTTCCATCATCGACAGGAACTGCCGTGCGTAGGTGGAAAGGCTCTCCACGTAACGTCGCTGACCCTCCGCGAACAGCGTGTCGAAGGCCAGGGACGACTTGCCCGAGCCGGAAACACCGGTCACCACGATCAGCTTCTCCCGTGGCAGGTCGAGGTCGACGTTCTTCAGATTGTGCGTGCGTGCGCCGCGGATCCGGATCGTGGCCATGTCTTCTCCGCAGTGATGACGTTCTTGCGCCCAACCCATGATGGTATCACTGGCCGGGCATGCTATTGGTTTTCCTGCCTGGGGGGAGGAGTGCCGCGCCGGTGCGCTGCCTGCGGGTGTCGGCAGCATCCCTGCTGCGGGCAAAGTGAAACGACGGCCACACCTGCCCCTACGCTCCCACTTATGGAGTGCGGGAGCTTGCTCCCGCTATTCGGTGTCGGGGATACCCCAGCTCCTCACAGCGGCGGAAAGCCGCCGCACTCCATAGTCGCTGCCACTTTCATCATTCGGCGTGATGTGCTCCGAGGCATGGATTTACCGGCAGGAGGACGGCCGGTCAGCCCCGTTCGGTGCCGCCGGACTCTTGCCAACGATCCCGCCCGCGCCCGGTTCCCTGTAAGATGCGGCACGGTTCCCCCATCGTTGCAGGATCGACCGCTTCGCCCATGACGCCCTCCGAACTCCGTGCCACTTCCGGACTCGCCGCCATCTATTCGGTGCGCATGGCGGGGCTGTTCATGGTGTTGCCGGTGTTCATGCTCTATGCCGATGTGCTGCCGGGGGCGACACCCTTTCTGATGGGGCTTGCGCTGGGCATTTATGGCCTGACGCAGGCCCTGCTGCAGATTCCGTTCGGCATGATTTCGGATCGTGTGGGCCGCAAACCCCTGATCGCCCTCGGTCTTCTTCTGCTGATCGTGGGCAGCGTCGTCGCCGCACTGGCCGAGTCGGTCTACGGCATCATCATCGGGCGCGCGTTGCAGGGCGCGGGGGCCGTGGCCGCCGTGGTCCTGGCGCTGACCGCCGACCTGATCGCCGAGGAACGGCGCACCCGGGCCCTTGCGGTGATCGGCCTGACCATCGGTCTGACATTTACCGCCGCCATGGTGCTCGGCCCCGTGGTGGACCGGATGTTCGGGCTGTCCGGGATCTTCTGGCTCACCGCACTTCTCGGTGGCGTCGCGCTTCTGCTGCTGTTCTTCTGGGTGCCGGTGCCCGCCCGGTCCCGACCGCACCCGGATATGGTCCCCGTGCCGGGAGGCCTGCGGCACGCATTGCGGGAACCGGAGCTGCTGCGCCTGAACGTCGGCATCTTCATCCTGCACATGACGCTGGCGGCGAATTTCCTGGTCCTGCCGCTGATGCTGGTGGAACGCCTCGAACTCGCTTCCGAGTTCCATTATCAGGTCTATCTGCCGGTGCTGGTTCTGGGCTTTCTGCTGATGATCCCCGCAGTGATCTACGCGGAGCGCCGCCGTGCCCTGAAGCCGGTGCTGATCGGAGCGATCGGGCTGTTGGTGGGCGTTCAGCTGTTGCTGCCCCTTGCCGCAAACTGGCTCCTGCTGGGCATTGCCCTGGTGCTGTTCTTTGCCGCCTTCAACCTGTTGGAGGCGGCGATGCCATCCCTGGTCGCCAAGACCGCGCCCGTCGCGGAGAAGGGGACGGCGATGGGTCTGTTCTCGACCAGTCAGTTCCTGGGCATCTTCGCCGGCGGTGTTCTGGGCGGCCTCGCCCTCACCTACGCGGGGGTTGCCGGGGTTTTCGGCCTCGGTCTCGCGGCGGCCGTGGTCTGGCTCCTTGTCGCGGCCACGATGGCACCCCCCAGTCATCTCTCGAACCGGGCCTATGCCCTGCCGAAGTCCTGGATGGCTGCCGAAGGCGAGTTGAGCGGTCGCCTGCGGGCGCTGAACGGCGTGGCGGAGGCGCGCGTCAGTGCCCGCGAGGCGGCCGTTTACCTGAAGGTGGACCCGGCCAGCTTCGATGAGCACGCGCTGCGTGACGTGCTGACGGGGCATTCCGCGGCAGGGGCCTGAGCGCCAGGCTTCAGGCCCAGGCAACGTAGGAAGCGCGTCCCCATTGAGGCTCGGATCTGGTTGGAGTGTGCTTGTTCTACCGCTTCGCCCTGCCTGCTTGCTACACTACAGGATCCCGTCCAGCGAGCAAACGACAAGGAGCAGCCATGGCCCGCGGAGTGAACAAGGTAATCCTGCTCGGCAACCTCGGTGCCGATCCCGAAAAGCGTGAGACCCCGTCGGGACTCATCATCACGACCCTGAATCTTGCCACCAGCGAGCAGTGGACCGACAAGCAGTCCGGCGAGAAGCGGGAAAACACCGAGTGGCACCGGGTCGTGCTGTTCGGGCGGCTCGGCGAGATCGCCGCGCAGTACTTGAACAAGGGCTCGCAGGTCTACATCGAAGGCCGGATCCAGACGCGCAAGTGGCAGGACAAGGAAGGCCAGGACAAGTACACCACCGAAATCGTGGCCAGCGACATGCAGCTGATCGGTGGCCGTGGCCCCGGCGGCGGTCAGCAGGACTACGGCGGCGGTCGCTCGGTTGGCCGGGGCGAGGGCGGCCAGGAGCCCTCCTGGGGCGACTCATCCCAAGGTGGGGGCGGCAGGTCCTCGGGCAGCCGGGGCATCCAGGACGATGACGTCCCGTTCTGACCACGGGGGTCGAGCAGCGCCATCCGGGACCGGGATGATACGCAAAGTCTACATCCAGACCCACGGCTGCCAGATGAACGAGTACGATTCCGGCCGGATGCTCGACGCGCTGCGGGAGCTGCACGGAGCGGAAGTCACCGAAGATCCGGCGAGTGCCGACCTGCTGCTGCTGAATACCTGTTCGATCCGGGAGAAGGCCCAGGAGAAGGTGTTCTCGCTCCTGGGCCGCTGGCGCGCACTGAAGCAGCTTCGACCGGAGATCATCATCGGCGTCGGCGGCTGCGTGGCGAGCCAGGAGGGTGCGGCGCTGCGCGAGCGGGCCCCGTTCGTGGATATCGTCTTCGGGCCCCAGACCCTGCACCGGCTGCCTGCGCTGATCCAGCAGGTGCGTGGCAACCGCAAGCCGCTGGTGGACATCAGCTTCCCCGAGATCGAGAAGTTCGACCGCCTGCCGGAGCCGCGGGCGCAGGGTGCGAGCGCCTTCGTCTCGGTGATGGAGGGTTGCAGCAAGTACTGCAGTTTCTGCGTGGTGCCCTATACCCGCGGCGAGGAGATCAGCCGACCGTTCGACGACGTGATCGCCGAGGTCGCCGGTCTGGCCGCGCAGGGCGTGAAGGAGATCAACCTGCTGGGTCAGAACGTCAACGCCTACCGCGGCCCGATGCACGATGGCGACACGGCCGATCTGGCCCTGCTGATCCACTACGTCGCCGAGGTGGAGGGGATCGAGCGCATCCGTTTCACGACGTCCCACCCGGTGGAGTTCTCCGACCGGCTGATCCAGGCCTATGCCGACCAGCCGAAGCTGGTCAGCCATCTCCATCTGCCGGTGCAGAGCGGCTCCGACCGCATCCTGGCGCAGATGAAGCGCGGACACACCATTCTGGAATACAAGTCCAGGATCCGCCGCCTGCGCGCCCTGCGTCCGGACCTGGACCTGTCCTCGGACTTCATTGTCGGCTTCCCCGGCGAGACCGATGACGACCATGCGGCGACCATGCGCCTGGTCGAGGAGCTCTGCTTCGATTTCTCGTTCAGCTTCATTTACAGTCCGCGGCCCGGAACACCTGCCGCGAGCCTGCCCGATGACGTCCCGATGGCGGTGAAGAAGTTGCGCCTGCAGGAGTTGCAGGCCCTGATCGAGGCACAGGGCAGGGCCCGCAACGAGGCCATGGTCGGCGGCATCCAGCGTGCCTTGGTCGAAGGGCCGTCCCGGCGTGAGCCGACGGAGCTCGCGGCGCGCACGGCGAACAACCGGGTGGTCAATTTTGCAGGTCCGGCCGAGCTGATCGGCAGCATGGTCGACCTGCACGTCACGGAGGCCCAGCCGCATTCGCTGCGTGGAGTCCTCGCGGAGAGCGGCCTCGTTGCCGCCGGAGCGCCCTTCCCGGCCCATGCCCCAGAATCGCGCTGACTTCACGCTGGATCCGGGCGACCAGGAGACGCTGTCGCGCCTGTCCGGCCCGCTGGATGCCCACCTGCGCCTGATCGAGTCGCGGCTCGGTGTGCATGTTCACAACCGGGGCGCGCGGTTCAACGTCACGGGACCCGAGGCCATGGTGCCGGCCGCCGCCTCCCTGATTCAGGAACTGCACCGCATGGCGCAGGACGAGCCGGTGACCCTCGAGCAGGTCCACACCGCGCTGCAGGCAGCGCATCTGGCAGACCTTCCTGGTGAGGAACCACGGGAGCCGGTGCTGCGCCTGCGCCGGGCCGTGATCCGCGGGCGAGGGCCACGGCAGATCCAGTACCTGAGCGCGATCGGCCGCCACGACCTGATCTTCGGTGTGGGTCCGGCCGGCACCGGCAAGACCTATCTGGCGGTCGCCGCGGCCGTCGCGGCGCTGGAGCAGGACCGGGTCCGGCGCCTCGTGCTGGTGCGCCCGGCGGTGGAGGCGGGCGAGCGGCTGGGTTTCCTGCCAGGCGACCTGGCGCAGAAGATCGATCCCTATCTGCGGCCGATGTACGACGCCCTGTACGAACTGCTCGGCTTTGATCACGTGGCGCGCCTGATGGAACGCCAGGTCATCGAGGTGGCGCCGCTGGCCTACATGCGCGGGAGGACGCTGAACGAGGCCTTCATCATCCTGGACGAGGCACAGAACACGACCGTGGAGCAGATGAAGATGTTCCTGACCCGCATCGGACTCGGTTCAACCGCGGTGGTCAACGGCGACGTGACGCAGGTCGATCTGCCTCGGGGGCAGATGTCGGGTCTGCGCCATGCCGCGCGGATCCTGGAGGGTGTGGACGGGGTCAGCATCACCCGCTTCCAGGCCGAGGACGTGGTGCGCCATCCGCTGGTGCAGCGCATCGTCGAGGCCTATGCCGTTCACGGACAGCCGGGGGATTCGGGTACTGATGCTTGAGGTGCAGGTGCAGTATGCGCTGCCCAGGGCAGGCTGGCCCGCCCCCCGCACCCTGCATCAGGCGGCCCGGGCCGCCTGGCGGGGGGAGAGGGTGGCTCAGGTCCTGCTGCGCGTTGTCGACGCGGAGGAGGGCAGGCATCTCAATGAGACCTTCCGCGGCGGGCAGGCCGCAACGAATGTCCTTTCGTTCCCCGCACCAGCCGAGGCGAACAGGGTGGGACAGCCGTTGTTTCTGGGCGACATCGTGCTGTGCGCGCCTGTTCTCGCCGGCGAGGCGAGGGAACAGCACAAGCCCCTGGCAGCGCACTTCGCGCACATGATCGTGCATGGCATGCTGCACCTGCAGGGTCTGGATCACCAGACTGCGGCCGAGGCCGAGGCGATGGAGACGATTGAGCAGGAAATACTGGACGGGTTAGGCTATGCCGACCCCTACAAGGAGATACCCTGAACATGACTGGTACCCACCGTGGCCGTTCGGGATCTCCCGCAGGGCCATGGGAGCAGGATTCGCAGGTCATGAGCCATGGGTTCCCGGCCCTCTGTGCCCCGGCGAGAGATGCTTGCTGTCCAGTGACCTGGCTGGCCGCTATGCCGTGCCGGCCTCTAAGCGATGCCTGAATCCAGCCGCTCCGAGGCCGCCCCCCTGCGCGGTCTGCTCGATCGCCTGGGTTCCATCATCTCCAGCGAGCCGCGCGACCGGATGCAGCTCGTCGAACTCCTGCGCGGCGCCCATGCCCGGGAACTGATCGACCCCGAGGCCCTGACCATGCTCGAGGGCGTGCTCAACGTCGCCGAGATGCAGGTCCGCGACATCATGGTGCCCCGTGCGCAAATGGACATCGTGCGCCGGGATGCCACCCTGGAGGAGATCCTGCCGGAGGTGGTGTCCTCCGCGCATTCGCGCCTCCCCGTGATCGTCGACAGCCGTGACGAGGTTGCGGGAATCCTGCTGGCCAAGGATCTGCTGCGGTTCTTCCCGGGTGCCAACGAAGACGCTTTCGACATGCAGGAAATCCTGCGGCCGGCCGTGTTCGTGCCCGAGAGCAAGCGGCTGAACGTGCTGCTGAAGGAGTTCCGGCTCAGCCGTAATCACATGGCCATCGTGGTGGATGAATACGGCGGCGTGGCGGGTCTGGTCACCATCGAGGACGTGCTGGAGCAGATCGTCGGGGAGATCGAGGACGAGCATGACGTCGACGACTACCTCACCCAGATCATGCAGCACCCCGGCGGCCGCTATACCATCAAGGCCCTGACTCCGATCGAGGAATTCAACACGTATTTCCAGACGGGGTACAGCGAGCAGGACTTCGACACGATCGGTGGCCTGCTGTTGTCGCGCTTCGGGCATGTGCCGCGCCGCGGCGAGAGCGTCGTGCTGGACGGCATGCAATTCCGCGTGCTCCGAGCCGATAACCGCCGTCTGCATCTGGTGGAGATGCGCCGGGTCCAGGAACCGGTCCAACGTGATCCCTCGGCTTCCTGACCGGCGCAACCGATGACCCGGCCCCGCGACGGGGGGTCGAAACCGGTCCGGGCGCCGGACCCGTTGCTGTGGCTCGCGGGCAGACCCCTCACGGGGTGGCCCGCCACGGGTGTGTCCGTTCTCGCCGGCGCAGTCCTGGTGCTCGCCTTCGCCCCCTTCGATCTCCATCTGCTGGCACCGCTGGCACTGGCGCTGTGGTTCGCCGTCCTGCGGGGTGCGCCCCCCGGCGCGGCCCTGCGCCACGGCTACGCCTTCGGGCTCGCCTTCTTCGGCTTCGGGGCCACCTGGATCTTCAACAGCCTGCTGATCTTTGGCGATGCGCCCTGGCTGGTCGCGTCGCTGGTGACCTTGCTGTTCGTTCTTTGTCTGGCGCTGTATCCCGCCCTGCTGGCCTGGATCCTGACGCGGTATCTCGGCCCTGCGCCACTGGCTTCCTGGCTGCTGGCGCTCGTGGCCGGATTCGTGATCCTCGAGCTGTTGCGCGGCTGGTTGTTTTCGGGTTTTCCCTGGCTGCTGGTGGGGCATGTGCTGCTGGACAGTCCCGCGCGCGGCTGGCTTCCGGTCGTCGGAGAGGCCGGGGGTGCATTGCTGGTCGGGTTGCTTGCGGCCGTGCTGGTGTTGGTCGCCGCCCGTCGCTTCAGCGCCGGCGCGCTGCTGCTGGCAGCGCTGCTGGCCGCGTCCGCGGCTGTGTTGCCGTGGCGCTGGGTGGAGCCGGCCGGCCCGGGCCTCAGCGTCGGTATCGTACAGGGCAATATCGAGCAGGCCCGCAAGTGGGCGGAAGACGGGGTACGGCTCGCGATGTCGCGGTATACCGGGATGAGCGAGGAGGCCGCGGGCGTCGATCTGCTGGTGTGGCCGGAGACGGCCATCCCCGCCTTCTACTTTGAGGTCCACTCCGAGCTGGAGCGGTTCTCGGCGACGATGGAAGAGGCCGGCACGGAGTTGGTGGTTGGCATCTTCGAGTACGATCCGGCCGACGGGTCGATGTACAACAGCATTCGCCATGTTCCCAGCGCGGCCACCTACGACAAGCGTCAGCTGGTGCCCTTCGGCGAGTATCTGCCGCTGCGGGATCGCCTTGCCTGGCTGGACCGGTTACTGGACATCCCGATGTCCGACCTGAGCGCAGGCACCGGGAGCGGACGGGTCGAGATGGCCGGGCAGGTGGCAGGCCTTTCGATCTGTTACGAGGCGGCCTATGCCCGGCGTATCCGCACGGCCCTGCCGGAGGCGGGCTTCCTGCTGAACGTGAGCAACGACGCCTGGTTCGGCGCAACCCTGGCGCCGCACCAGCACCTGCAGATCGCGCGGGTACGCGCGCTGGAGACGGGCAGGCCGATGATCCGCTCGACCAACACGGGCATCTCGGCCCTGATCGACGCCGAGGGCCGGGTGACCGCCCGGAGCGGCCTGTTCACCAGCGAGGTCCTGCTCGGGGAGATCCAGCCGCAGCAGGGCCATACGCCCGCTGCCCGTTTCGGTCCCTGGCCGACTGTGCTTCTTGCGCTGCTGCTGTTGCTGCCAGCGCTCCGCTCCCTGCGCAGGGCCTGATTACTCCGAACCCTCCGGTGACGGTCCGCCCCGGTGAAAGCGCGTGTGACGGCAATGGGGGCAGGGCGGGATGCGCCCTACCCGGGACATGTGCGTGGTGCCGCCGCACTCCAGGCAGGTCAGTTCGCCGGGTCCGGTGATCTCTCCGGTATGCCATTCGCCGACCCGGTAGGCTCGGGCCGCCAGCGCTGCGAGTTCGACCTTGGTGCGGTCGGCCACCGATCCCAGGGCGTTCAGTATCCCCGCCTCGATCAGCGCGAGGTCGATACGAAGCCATTCGCGCCAATCGGAACTGCTGGATTCCAGGAAGGCGCCCAGGTCGTGGAGATCCCGGCGCACGTAGTCCATCACCTGCTCCGTTTCCTCCGTGCTCAGATGTTCCGCCGCCTCGACCTTCTTCCGGGCATTTTCCAGCATCTCGTTCAGCGCGACGCTGCTGCGATCCGAAAGGGCCTCGAGTTCTTCCGCCACCAGCTTCAGCATCTCGCTGTATGCCTTTTCCAGCCGGTCTTCCTGCGGGCTCCCGTTTTCGCTCATTTCCTCGTCTCCTCGACCACATCCTCTGCTTAACTTAGCACGTCGGCGCGCAACCGAGGGGCTCGTCCATGCCCGAGTGGCGCCGGGCGCACCAGTTCCCTTCCTGCCTTCACAGTGAGACAGTGCCCTCTATAATCCGGGTGAAGAATCCCTGGAGAGCCGCCGTGAACGTGACCACCACGGAACCGCTCGCAGTCGTCGATGGCTACTTGGGCGCCATGGCGGCGCGCGATACCGCCTTGGCCCGCAACTATCTGGCGGACGCGGACTTCGAGTACATCAGCCCCATCGCCGATTTTCACAGCGCGGACGAGTTCACCGAGAACATGGGGGGCACGGCGGCGATTCTCCACAACGTCGGGGTTGCCCACCGCTTCGCCGAGGACGGCGTCGTCTGTCACGTGCTGGATGTGACCGTGAACATGACCGGCTACCAGACGCAGCGTGTCGTGCAGCTGGCGCAGGTGCGGGACGGCAGGATCATCCGCCTCGAGGTGATCTTCGATGCCAGCGAGTTCAACCGGATGATCGGCGAGGGCGCGGAATCCTGAGCCTGTCAGGGGCCGGGACTTGATGTTCACCATCGGATCGGGGTTCGGGTCCGGTGACAGTCGGGAGGGTGGGTCACATGCCGTATGTCAACATCCGGATCACTGACGAAGGGGTCACCAGGGAACAGAAGGCGGAACTGATCGCGGGTGCGACGGAGTTGCTGCGCCGTGTCCTCGGCAAGAACCCCGCGACCACGGTGGTGGTGATCGACGAGGTGGCCACTGACAACTGGGGCATCGCGGGCGAGGTGGTCACCGAGCGAAGACAGCGGGGCGAGTGACGCGGCCCCCTGGTATGGCACCGGGCGTGTTCAGCGTGGTCGGGGCGGTCCACGGCTGGTATTCTGACGCCTTTTCCCGACCCAGGATTCGCCCCCCATGCAGGAAAGCTACGATCCCGCCGCGATCGAGACCGCCGTCCAGCAGCGCTGGGAGGAGGGCGGCTGCTTTGCCGCGCGCGAGGACGATGGCCGCGAGCCGTTCTACTGCCTGTCGATGTTCCCCTATCCCTCGGGAAAGCTGCACATGGGCCATGTGCGCAACTACACCATCGGCGACGTAATCGCCCGCTTCCAGCGCATGCAGGGGCGCAGTGTGCTGCAGCCGATGGGCTGGGATGCCTTCGGGCTGCCGGCCGAGAACGCGGCCATTGCCAACGGCGTACCCCCGGCACGCTGGACCCGCCAGAACATCGCCCAGATGCGCACCCAGCTCAAGCGGCTCGGCTTCGCCTACGACTGGAGCCGGGAGGTCGCGACCTGCGACCCGGACTATTACCGCTGGGAGCAGTGGCTGTTCGTGCGCCTGCTGGAGAAGGGTCTCGTCTACCGCAAGCTGGCCACGGTGAACTGGGATCCGGTGGACCAGACAGTACTGGCGAACGAACAGGTGATCGACGGCAGGGGCTGGCGCTCGGGCGCGCTGGTGGAGCGGCGCGAGATGCCGCAGTGGTTCCTGCGCATCACCGACTACGCCGATGAACTGCTGGAGGCGCTTGACGGGCTGGACGGCTGGCCGGAGCAGGTGCGCGCAATGCAGCGCAACTGGATCGGGCGCTCCGAGGGCGTGGAACTGGACTTCCTTTGCGCGGACGGCGAAAAGCTCACCGTCTACACCACCCGCCCGGATACGCTGATGGGCGTCAGCTACCTGGCCCTGGCCCCGGAACACCCGATGGTGGGGCGCCTGGTGGAGACCGACCCCGGTCTGGCGGCCTTTGTCGAGACCTGTCGCAACCGGGGTATGGCCGAGGCCGATCTGGCCACGATGGAAAAGCTGGGGCGGCCGCTGGGTGTCCAGGCGCGGCACCCGCTGACCGGCGCCGAGGTGCCGGTCTGGGTCGCCAACTTCGTGCTGATGGAATACGGCACCGGGGCGGTGATGTCGGTTCCGGCGCACGACGAGCGCGACCACGCCTTTGCCAGGCAGTACGGGCTGCCGATCCTGCAGGTGATCGAGCCGATGGACGGCGGCGAATGGGACATCACCGAACGCGCCTACACCGAGCACGGGCGCCTGGCGGCCTCCGGCGCCTTCAGCGGCCTGACGTCCCGGGAGGCCTTCACGGCGATCGCCGAGGCCCTGGAGGCCCGCGGTCTCGGGCGCCGCCGCCGCAACTACCGGCTGCGCGACTGGGGCATCTCGCGGCAGCGTTACTGGGGTTGCCCGATTCCCGTGATTCACTGTGCCGACTGCGGCGTGGTGCCGGTGCCCGTGTCCGAACTGCCGGTGGTGCTGCCCGAGGACGTGATTCCCGACGGTTCCGGGTCCCCGCTGGCGAGGCTGGCGTCCTTCCACGAGGTCGGCTGCCCGAAATGTGGCAGACCCGCGCGGCGCGAGACTGACACCTTCGACACCTTCTTCGAGTCTTCGTGGTACTACGCCCGCTACTGCTCGGCCGACAACCGCGAAGCCATGCTCGATGCCCGTGCCGACCACTGGTTGCCCGTCGATCAGTACGTGGGCGGTGTCGAGCATGCGGTGCTGCACCTGCTCTATGCGCGTTTCTTCCACAAGCTGCTGCGCGACGAGGGCCTGCTCAAGAGCGACGAGCCCTTTACCCGGCTCCTGACCCAGGGCATGGTCATCGCGCCGACCTTCTACCGGGAACGTGCCGATGGCGGTCGCGACTGGGTCAATCCCGCCGACGTCGAGGTCAGCCGGACGGCCGATGGCGCGACCGAGGCGCGGGAACGCGCCAATGGTGAGCCGGTGCGGGTCGGTGGCATGGAGAAGATGTCCAAGTCCAAGAACAACGGCGTCGATCCGCAGGCGCTGATCGACCGGTACGGCGCCGATACCGCGCGCCTGTTCACCATGTTCGCCGCGCCGCCGGACCTGTCGCTGGAATGGTCGGATTCCGGGGTCGAGGGAGCGCATCGCTTCCTGAAGCGCCTGTGGCGTCAGGTCTACGAGTTCACCGGTTCGGAGATCGCTGCCGTTCGCCCTGGGCCCGACACCCTTGGCGGCCCGGCGCGGGATCTGCGGCGCAAGCTGCACGAGACCATCGCCAAGGTCTCCGACGACATCGGACGGCGTCAGACCTTCAACACGGCCATCGCCGCCAACATGGAGCTGTTGAACGAGGTCGCCCGGTTGTCCGATTCCGATCCGGCGGCGCCGGCTCTGCGGCGGGAGTGCCTGAACACGATCGTCCTCATGTTGGCGCCGATCGTCCCGCATGTCACCCAGGTGCTCTGGGAGACCCTCGGCAATCATGGCATGGTCGCCGACGCCGCCTGGCCCGAGGTGGACACCGATGCCCTCGCGGTCGACGAAGTCACCCTGGCGGTTCAGGTCAATGGGAAGCTCCGGGGTCAGATCCGGGTCCCCTTCGACATGCCGCGGGAAGCGGTCGAAGCGGTTGCGTGCGCCGATGCCAATGTGCTGCGGCACCTGCAGGGGCAGACGGTGGTGAAGGTCATCGTGGTCCCCGGCCGGCTCGTGAATCTGGTGGCCAAGCCCTCGTGAATCACGCACGACGGCTCTTTGTCCTCCTGCCGGCGGTTCTCGCCTCCGGATGCGGCTTCACGCTGCGCGGCGCACCGGATTGGCCGTCGGAACTGGATCCGATCTATATCAGCGGGCTCGGCGTGCGGGACTCCCTCTACCTGATGCTGGTGCAGAATCTGCGTGCGGCCGGCGCCGAGGTGCTTGGCGCACGCTCGCCGGAGGCGGCGGAACTGCGCGTGCTGTCCCTGCGTGACCATCGGCGCGTCCTGTCGGTGACGGGCGCTGCGCGTGTCAGTGAATACGAACTGGTGCGGGTGCTGGATACCGAGCTCAGGCTGCCCGGCGAGGCGGAGCCACTGCCCCTGGGTCGCCTGGAGGCCAGCCGGATCTATGTCTTCGACGCAGCGTCGGTTCTCACCCGCAGCGAGCGGGAAGAGGAACTGGCGCGGGCGATGAACCGCGACCTGGTCCGGATGCTGGCTTTGCGTGTGCGGGCCACGATGCGTGGCCGGCATGGCGGGAACGGCGCTTGAGTCCGGCACCGACGATGGACGCTGCGCGACTGGAGAGCGAACTGGCCCGTGGAATTCGGCCGGTTTACGTGATCCTCGGTGAGGAGCCGCTGCAGGGGCTGGAGGCGGCCGACGCGGTCCGTGCAGCAGCCCGTGCCTCCGGTTTTGCCGCGCGAACGGTACTCGACCTCTCTGCGGCGGGCGACTGGAATGCCTTCGAGGCAGCGATCCGCGACCGTTCGCTGTTTGCCGAACGCGGACTGATCGACCTGCGCCTGCCCTCCGGGAAGCCCGGGAAGGCCGGGGCGGAGCACCTGAGGCGTTACGCGGAAAGGCCGGCACCGGACCTGGTGCTGCTGCTTCAGCTACCCCGGCCGGACAAGGATATGAGGCGAGCGGCCTGGTTCAAGGTGCTGGAACGTGCCGCGATCGTGGTGCACGCACGCCCGGTCCCGCCCGCACGCCTCGGAGCCTGGATCCGCGAGCGACTGTCCCGGGCCGGGATGACGATCCGAGACGATGCGCTGGCACTGCTGGCCGCACGCGTGGAGGGCAATCTGCTGGCCGCGCGGCAGGAGGTGGAAAAACTGGCCCTGGCGGGCGCCACCGAGGTCGATGTCGAGACCCTGCAGCAGGGGTTGGCGGACATGGCCCATTTCGACCTGTTCGAGCTGCCCTCCACGGCGCTGTCCGGGCAGACGGCCCGCGCCCTGCGCATGCTGCGTGGGATGCTGGCGGAGGGGCAGCCCGAGCCGCTGATCCTCTGGGCGCTGAGCCGCGATATCCGGGCCCTGGCCCAGGCAGCGCAGCGGCGCGCCGCGGGCGAGACGCCGGCAAACGCGGTGAAGGGTTTCTGGGGCACGGATGCGGGTGCCCTGCGCAGGGCGCTGGATCGGGTCGACGCGCCGGCGGCGCTCGCCCTGCTGGCGCGTGCGGCGCAGGTGGACAGGGTGATCAAGGGCCGGGAAACGGGCAACGCGGGCAGGCAATTGCTAGACTTGGTCGCGGCCCTCTCGGGCCGCCCTCTGGAGGGTATGGAGAGAGAATTCGCATGAACGCCGTCAGTTTGCAGCCTGAAGCCATGGTCACGGACATTCCCGCCTATATGCAGACAATGGGCAGGGATGCCCGCGCCGCATCACGCGTTGTGGCCGAGGCGGAGTCGGGACGCAAGAATACGGCACTGATGGCCATTGCCGATGTGATCATCGGCCAACGCGGCGCGCTGGTCGAGGCGAACAGGCGCGACATCGAGGCCGGCCGGGCGCGCGGTCTGGACGACGCGATGCTGGATCGTCTGACCCTGAACGATGCCCGTATCGAGGCGATGGCCGAGGGTTGCCGCCAGGTCGCCAGCCTGCCGGATCCGGTGGGTGAGATCACCGGCCTGGCCTATCGCCCCAGCGGGATCCAGGTGGGCCGCATGCGGGTGCCCCTGGGAGTGATCGGCATCATCTACGAGTCGCGTCCGAATGTGACCATCGACGCCGCCGCACTGTGCCTGAAGTCCGGCAACGCGACGATTCTGCGCGGTGGTTCCGAGGCCCTGCATTCCAATCAGGCGCTGGCAGAGATCATCCAGGCGGCCCTGGTGGCCTCGGGGCTGCCGCGGACCGCGGTACAGATCGTCGCGACCACCGACCGCGCGGCCGTGGGCGAGTTGTTGCAGATGTCGGAGTACGTGGACGTCATCGTGCCGCGCGGCGGCAAGGGACTGATCGAGCGTGTCAGTCGGGAGTCGCGGGTGCCAGTGATCAAGCATCTGGATGGCGTCTGCCATGTCTACATCGACACGCACGCGGATGCCGACAAGGCCTTCGCGGTGGCGGTGAACGCGAAGACCCAGCGCTACGGTACCTGCAACACCATGGAGACACTGCTGGTCCATGCCGCGCGCGCGGCCGAGATGTTGCCGCGGCTGCAGGCCGCCTATGACCGGCACGGAGTGGAACTGCGGGGCTGCGAACGCACCCGGGCGGTATTGCCGGACATCCAGGCCGCCGCCGAGAGTGACTGGTCGGAGGAGTACCTCGCCCCGGTGCTGGCGATTCGGGTCGTGGATTCCCTGGACGCTGCGATGGACCACATCAACACCTATGGCTCGCAGCATACCGACAGCATCATCACCGAGGACTGGAGTGCAGCGCGCCGCTTCCTGCGCGCGGTGGACTCCAGTTCGGTGATGGTCAACGCCTCCACGCGTTTTGCGGACGGCTTCGAGTACGGCCTGGGTGCGGAGATCGGCATCAGCACCGACAAGCTGCACGCGCGTGGCCCGGTCGGCCTGGAGGGTCTGACGACCCAGAAGTACGTCGTCCTGGGGGATGGGCATGTCCGCAGTTGAGGGGTTCCCCGCGATGACCCGCCCCTTGCCCGGGAGCACGGTCCCCGCGTCTCCGGGGCGCCGTGGATCCGGGAGCAACACGGGCCCGTGATCGGTGTCCTTGGCGGCACCTTCGATCCCATCCACTTCGGGCATCTGCGTCCGGCACTCGAGGTGCACGAGTGTCTCGGGCTGCGTGAGCTGCGTTTCATCCCCAGCCATGTGCCGCCGCACCGCGGTGCCCCGGCGGCCGCTGCCGGACATCGGCTGGCCATGGTCGAGTCCGCGATCGCGGGCGTGCCGGGCTTCAGGGTCGACTCCCGGGAGCTGGACCGCCCCGGGCCGTCCTATACCGTCGATACCCTGCACAGTCTCCGGGACGAGATCGGGTTGGACGGCCCGCTGCTGCTGATCATGGGCCTGGATGCCTTTGCCGGTCTGGACACGTGGCACCGCTGGCGGGAGATCCCGGCATTGGCGCACGTCGTGGTCGCGCACCGACCCGGCAGCTCCATTCCGGAGCACGCGGCCTACCTCGAACTGGCTCCCGCGACCGAGTCGCCTTCGGCACTGGCAGACAGGGCCTCCGGACTGGTCTTCTTCCAGTCGGTGACGCAGCTCGACATCTCCGCGACCGACATCCGCGAGCGGCTGCGGGCTGGCCGCAGCCCCCGTTATCTGTTGCCCGACAGTGTCTGCCACTACATCACCGAACACGATCTCTACCAACCCGATACCGAGGATCCACAGTGACCCCAGTCCAGGAAACAACCGATGCAGAGTGAAAGCCTTGTCGATCTCGTGACCCGCGCCCTGGAAGACATGAAGGGACAGCAGATCCGCGTGCTGGATGTACGGGGCAAGACCCCGCTCGCGGATTTCATGGTCATCGCCAGCGGTACGTCGAACCGGCACGTGAAGTCACTGGCCGACTCGGTGGCGATCAAGGCCAAGGAGTCCGGCGTGAAGCCGCTCGGGATCGAGGGCCAGGACGGCCAGGAATGGGTGCTGGTGGATCTGAACGACGTGATCGTGCACGTGATGCTGCCCAAGGTCCGGGACTTCTACAATCTGGAGAAACTCTGGCTCGCCGAGGATGCGGGCGTGGACACCACACTGGCAGCCACGGACGATCCGGTTCCCGGACCGGCCCTGGTCCGGCGCATGCGCCGCTGAGCTTGCCAGCATGCGTCTGCAGTTGCTCGCGATCGGCCAGCGGATGCCGGAGTGGGTGGCGACGGGGTTCGCCGAGTACGCCGGGCGCATGCCGCGGGACATCGCACTGACGCTGCAGGCACTGCCCAACCCGGCCCGCTCCCGGGCGATGGACACCTCCACGCTGCGCAGGGTCGAGGGTCAGGCCCTGCTGGCGGCCGTGCCCGGGCAGGCGCTGGTGGTGGCGCTGGACGAGGGCGGCGACGTCGTGGACACCAGGGCCATGGCCAGGCGCCTGGCGCGCTGGCAGCAGTCGGGGCGGGACGTCGCCCTGGTCATCGGCGGCGCGGCCGGACTGGACGACGCCGTTCGGGAGCGGGCGGACTGGGTCTGGTCGCTGTCGCCGCTGACCTTTCCGCACATGCTGGTTCGCGTCCTCGTGGCCGAGCAGCTCTATCGCGCCTGGTCATTGCTGAACAACCACCCCTACCACCGCGCATGAGCGGGGCGTTGCTTCTCGCCTCCGCTTCGCCGCGCCGCAGGGAGCTGCTGGCACAACTCGGCGTGTCGTTCAGGGTCGCTGCGGTGGACATCGACGAATCCCCGGTCCCCGGCGAGACGCCGCGCGAGCTGGTGCTGCGCCTGGCGCGCGGCAAGGCGGAGAGCGCCCTGGCGAATAGCCAGCCGGGTCAATGGGTGCTCGGTGCCGATACGGTGGTTGCCGTCGGTAAGGAAATACTCGGCAAGCCAGCAGATGCCGCCGAGGCGGCCGCGATGCTCGAACGCCTTTCGGGCCGCGCGCACACGGTACACAGCGGACTGGCCCTCGCGCGCAGCGGCTTCGCGACCCGCGTGGATGCAGTCAGGACCCGGGTGTGGATGCGCGACATCGCCGCCGACGAGATCGCGGCCTATCTCGCCACCGGGGAGCCGCTAGGAAAGGCCGGCGCTTACGCCGTTCAGGGCAGGGCAGCGGCGTTCGTCCGCTTCCTGGCCGGATCCTACAGCAACGTGGTGGGCCTGCCCCTGTTCGAATTGGACGCCATGCTGCGGGAGATCCCCGACCCGCCCGAGCGGATGAACGACTAGTCGATCCCGAGTTTCTTCAGGCGATAGCGCATCTGGCGGAAGCTCAGGCCGAGCGTACGGGCCGCCGCGGTGCGGTTGCCGGCAGACTGCTGCAGGGCCGCTTCCAGCGCCCTCCGCTCCTGTTCGGCGAGGTGGTCGTCCAGGCACACGCCGTGATGCACCGGCATCTGCACGGAAGCATTGCTGCGGCTGCGTTCGGGAAATACCAGGAGATCAGCGTCGATCACCGGACCATCGACCATGACCGCTGCCCGCTCCAGGATGTTTTCCAGTTCACGGACGTTGCCCGGAAAATGGTGCCCACGCAGACGGTCCATGGCCATTGGTGAAAGCGTCAGACCCGGAAGCTGCCATTGTGCGGCGATGTCGCGAAGGATGTGGGTGGTGAGTTCCGGGATGTCGTCGGGCCGCTCGCGCAGCGGTGGAACCCTGAGTTCGACCACATTGAGACGGTAGAACAGGTCCTGCCGGAAACGGCCATGTTCGACTTCGTCCCCCAGATCCTTGTGCGTAGCCGAAAGGACGCGCACGTCCACGCTCTCTTCGCGATTTGCGCCCACCGGCTTGATCGCGCGCTCCTGCAAGGCGCGCAGCAGCTTGACCTGCAGGGTCAGGGGCAATTCGGCAACCTCGTCGAGGAACAGGGTGCCACCGTGTGCTTCCCGAAACAGGCCGGTCTTGTTCTGAACGGCGCCGGTGAAGGCGCCCTTCTGGTGGCCGAAAAACTCGCTTTCCATCAGTTCCGAGGGAATCGCGCCACAGTTGACCGGGACGAAGGGCTGACCTGCTCGCGGACCCAGGCGGTGAATCTCGCGTGCGACCAGTTCCTTTCCAGAGCCCGACTCCCCCAGCACGATCACCGGGGCCTGGCTGCGCGCCAGCTTGGCGACGGTTGCGCGCAATTGCCGCATCGCCTGGGAGCGTCCAAGCAGCGGGCTATCCCCATCGTCGTGTACGGAAGCCTGCGCAACCGATTCCAGTACGGGCGGTCGGTCGAGCCGCAGCGCATTGTCGACCAGCCGCCGCAGTAGCGGCAGGTTCACGGGCTTGGTGACGAAATCAAAGGCGCCCATCTGCAAGGCGCGCACGGCGGTGTCGACACTGCCGTGGGCGGTGATGACGGCGACCGGCAGTTCCGGGCAGTGCTGCTGAATGTACTGTACGAGTTCGAGGCCGTCGCCATCGGGCATGCGCATGTCGGTAAGGCACAGGTCGAACGTCTGCCGGCCCAACAGCTCCAATGCACCGCTCATTCGGGTGGTGCTTACAGCCTCTATTCCCATTCGCTGCAGGGTGATTCCGAGAAGCTCGCAGATATCCGGTTCGTCGTCGACGACCAGTACTTGCTTGATGCTCATCTGAGGTCCTCAGGGTCCAATCGGGGCGCTTCCGGTCGCGCGAGCGTGATTGACGATACGCCATTCGCTCCGTGTGGCAAAGCCGGCGCCGAAACGCCCGCTCATCCCGGGTTATCGGCTGCTTCCCACGGTTCCTTAACCATCGTGTCCGATGCGGCCTGATTCGACGGCGCGAAAAGGATGCGAAAACACCCTCCGAGCGGTTGCTGGACATACTCGAGCGCGGCCCCGTTATTCTCACAGATGAGCCGGGAGACATAGAGGCCGAGGCCCGTCCCGCCCGGTGCAGTCGAAGCGAAGGGCTCGAACAGGTCCTCCTGCTGTTCGGGAGGAATTCCCGGGCCATTGTCGATCACGTCCAGTGTCACCCCCTTGCGGATCTGCCCGGCGCCGCCGCGCAGCACGATCGGCCCGCTGTCGGGTCTGCCGTGTCCGCCGTGCGACCGGGCGTTCATGCAGAGATTCCACAGCACCTGGTTGAGATGCGAGGGATCGAACAACACATCGGAATCGCGCGGATGCACGCTGATATGCAGCGATCTGCGGGGAATCTGCAGGGCTCCACAGAAGTCCTCGGCGAAGTGCTCAAGCCGTTCCCGTAGTGGCAACCACTCACGTTGCGCGGTACGGCCGCTGGATAGCCCGAGGACGTTACGGATCACGCCGTCCACGCGTTGGCTCTGCTTCTGGATGATTGCAAGCAGCCGTTGGTCGGCGGGGTCGAGGTTGGACTCCGCGAGCAACTGGGCGCTGTGGCTGATGGCGCCAAGCGGATTGCGGATCTCATGGGCGATGCTCGCGGTCAGCCTCCCGATGGACTGCAGTTTGGCGGCATGCGCCCGGCGCTTGATCTCGGCGGCGTTCTCCAGAATCAGCAGCGTTCCCTGTTCACCGTAAACCCCAAGGCGGGTCAGACGCACCTCCAGTTCGGTCTGTTCGGCATCGCCGCGGAGCTGGCGGGACGCGGATTGTCCTCTCTCGAGTCGCCAGTTCTCCAGCAGGGCGTTGAGCTGCGGCGAAAGATCACGGAGCGTCAGACCGGAGCGCGGGGGCAGCAGTCGACGCGCCGCTTCATTGATGCTGCGAATGTAGCCATCGGGATCGACAGCGATGACCCCGGCGCCCATGCGCGCGATGATTTGCGCGTTGAGCTCCGCGAGGTTCGCCAGATCGACCTCCTGACGTTCCACTTTGGCCTCGCTGTGGCCCGCGCGCTGGGCCATGCGCCAGGTCAGGAGCACCGCTGCGAACAGGGTTGCCCCGAGCAGGCCGGCCTGCGTCGGCGCCGGCTCGAATGGCCAGGGCATTGCCGGGCCGATCGCAAGTTCCGTGGTCAGGACCGTCAGCGTGGCTACGGCGGCGAGCAGGAGGCTGATCCTGCCGCGGGTCATTGTCGCGGCCGCAGCGACCGCCGGGATCAGCAGCAGGCCGAGGCCGGTCTGGACGCCGCCGGTCGCCACCAGGATCAGACCGATAGCGGCGACATCGACCAGAGTGCCGCCGATGACCTGCCGGTCCTGGAGCTTGATTTCCGTCGCTCGCGAATCCCGTGCAAGCAGGACCAGCACCAGGGCCACGCCGAGGTAGCTGCCGGCGCCAAAAAGATAGACTCCCGGCGCCGCGGGCACGAATCCCGGTTCGCCGGGGGCGAGGACGCCCAGCCAGAGCAGAAAGGCAGCGACGAAGAGACGGTAGAGCGCGGTCAGCCAGAGCGAACGCGAGATCTCGTCGGGTGCGCCCATCGCGGTTCAGTCGTCGCTTCTGGAAGAGTCGTCCGCAAGAGCGTGATCACGTGAACAATACATACGCTTGCCGGATCGGTAGGCCTCGAACTGGGGTACGTGGACCCCGCAATGGGCGCAGCGCACCACGGCGCCCTGCTCCTTGATTCGCCCGGGCGTTTCGGGGGGCTTGCCGCCTCGACTTCGCAGGAGCGTGCGCACGATCATGAACACACCCACGATCGCCGCGATCAGCAACAGGATTCTCATGGCTCGAATTCTAGCACCGACGCTTGCCGCATGGCCCATTGGCCTCGGGTCCAACCCGCATGGCCTCCGACCCTGTGCCGTGCCGGATACGGGTCCGCAGTTGTCGCTGGCCCGGGGGGTCGTTATGCTCCGGTCGCATGAACCTGCATGAATTCCAGGCCAAGGCCCTGTTCCGCTCCGCAGGCATCCCCGTGCCTCCGGCCGAGCTCGTTACCAGGATCGGCGATGCCCGGGAGGCATGGCCGCGGCTAGAGTCCGCGAGCGCGCTGGTCAAGGCCCAGGTGCACAGTGGTGGCCGCGGGAAGGCCGGCGGGGTGGTGCACGTGACCGGCCCGGCCGAGGCCGAGGCGGCGGTGGCGAGACTGCTCGGTACACGTCTGGTCACGGGGCAAAGCGGGCCCGAGGGTCTGCCCGTGGACCAGGTTCTGATCGAACCGGCCGCCGCGATCGCGCGCGAGTTCTATTTCGGCATGCTGGTGGATCGGGCGCGCGAGTCGGTGGCGATGGTCGTGTCCGCCGAGGGCGGCATGGATATCGAGACCCTGGCCCGGGAACGACCGGAGGCCGTGGTGACCATGCAGATCCATCCCGTGACTGGTGTAATGCCCTTTCACGGGCGCCGCGTCGCCCAGGTGCTGGGACTGACGGCGGAGCCTGCCCGCGCGGTGGCGAAGCTGGTCCGCGATGCCCACCGGCTGTTCCAGTCCTCGGATGCCCAGTTGCTGGAGATCAACCCCCTGGTGCTGACCGCGGACGACCAGCTTCTGGCACTGGATGGCAAACTGGTGATCGACGACTCCGCGGCCTATCGCCAGCGCGAGATCTTCGGGCTGCGCGACGCCCGCCAGCGGCACGAGGCGGAGGAACGCGCCCAGGAACACGACCTGAACTACATCCGCCTCGACGGCAACATTGGCTGCATGGTCAATGGCGCGGGGTTGGCGATGGCGACCATGGACCTGATCCAGCATCATGGCGGACAGCCCGCCAATTTTCTCGACGTGGGGGGCGGCACCACGGTGGAACGCGTGACCGAGGCCTTCAAGCTGATCCTGTCCGACACGGCGGTGCGCGCGGTGCTGGTGAACATCTTCGGAGGCATCGTGCGCTGTGACCTGATCGCCGAAGGCATCATCGCCGCGATCCGCGAGGTGCATGTCGAGGTGCCGGTGATCGTGCGCCTGGAGGGCACCAATGCCGATGCCGGGCGGGCGGCACTGGCCGCAAGCGGCCTCGACATCCTGGCCGCGGCCGATCTCGACCGCGCCGCACGCGCGGCCGTGGAGGCCGCCGCATGAGCATCCTCGTCGATCGCGAGACCCGGGTGATCTGCCAGGGCTTCACCGGCAAGCAGGGTACCTTCCACTCCGAACAGGCGATCGCCTACGGCACCAACCTCGTCGGCGGCGTGACGCCGGGCAAGGGCGGGCAGCGACACCTGGACCTGCCGGTCTTCGACACCGTGGCCCAGGCCGTCAGCGAGGCGGGGGCCCAGGCCAGCATGATCTATGTTCCTGCGGCCTTTGCCGCCGACGCGATCTGCGAGGCGGCCGACGCCGGCATCGAACTGGTGGTCTGCATCACCGAAGGCATTCCGGTCCAGGACATGATCCGGGTGAAGCAGTACCTTGGGCAGACCGCGGCGCGGCTGATCGGACCCAACTGTCCCGGGATCATCACGCCCGACGCCTGCAAGATCGGCATCATGCCCGGTTACATTCACAAGCGCGGCCGTGTCGGTATCGTGTCCCGCTCCGGCACCCTGACCTACGAGGCGGTCAAGCAGACCAGTGACCTCGGCCTTGGCCAGAGCACCTGTATCGGGATCGGCGGCGACCCGATACAGGGCATGGACTTCGTCGATTGCCTGCGGCTGTTCGCCGAGGATCCCGAGACCGAAGGCGTGCTGATGGTCGGCGAGATCGGCGGTGATGCCGAAGAACGCGCGGCGCGTTACATCCGGGAGTCCTTCACCAAGCCGGTCGCGGCCTACATCGCCGGGGCCACCGCGCCGCCCGGCCGGCGCATGGGGCACGCGGGGGCGATCATCGCCGGAGGGCAGGGCACCGCCCAGCAGAAGATCGCGGCCCTGCGCGACGCGGGCGCGGAGATCGCTGCCAGCCCGGCCGAGCTCGGTGCCGCGATGGCCCGGGCGCTGGCCTAGTCGAGCCGGCTAGCGGGATCCTCACGGCGATGTCTTCCCCTCCAATGCGCGTGGCCCTGGTGCAGATGAACCCCGTGGTCGGTGCGCTGGGGCGCAATGCCCGGATGATCCTGGATGCCACGGAACGCGCCCGGGCAAGGGGCGCCGCGCTGGTGGTCTGCCCCGAGCTCGCGATCACCGGATACCCACCCGAGGATCTGCTGCTCCGGCCAAGATTCCTCGCAGATGCCGCGGCGGAAATCGAATGGCTGGCCGCACGGGTGCAGGGCATCGACCTGATTCTGGGCGCGCCGGTGGCCACCCCGGAAGGCGTGATCAACGCGGCACTGCTGCTTCGTGAAGGCAGGGTGCAGGCGCAGTATGCGAAGCACAAGCTGCCCAACTACAGTGTCTTCGACGAGCAGAGGTACTTTCATCACGGAACGGCTGCGTCCGTGATCGAGGTCGCGGGTCTGCGTATCGGGCTGACTGTCTGCGAGGACATCTGGCGGCCCGAGCCGGCGGCTCTGGCCGCAGAGGCCGGCGCCGAATTGATCCTGAACCTGAACGCGTCGCCCTATCACCGCGGCAAGGCCTCCGAACGCGAGACGGTGGTCCGGGAGCGCGTGCGCGAGACCGGCTGCCCGGTGATCTATCTCAACATGGTCGGGGGGCAGGACGAACTGGTCTTCGACGGCCGCTCCTTCATGGTCGCCGCCGACGGGGTTGCGCAGCCGCTGCTGCCCGCGTGGATCGCCGGCCTCGCCTTCGTCGACGTGGAACGCGGAGCCAATGCCGCCCTTTGCCTGCGCGAAGCCGATGCCGAACTGGAACATCCGCGGCCGGATTCCCTGCTCTGGGGTGACGACGAGGAGGGCGCGGCGGCCGAGCCGGCGGTATCGGATCCCGAGGCCCTGGACATGTACCGCGCGCTGATGGTCGGCATCCGCGACTACGTGCGCAAGAACGGCTTCTCCGGCGTGCTCTTTGGCCTGTCCGGGGGCATCGACTCCTCGCTGACGGCGGCTCTGGCCGTGGATGCGCTGGGCCCGGATGCCGTCGAGGCGGTAATGATGCCCTACCGCTACACCGCGTCCATGAGCATCGAGGACGCCCGGGAGCAGGCGGCCTTGCTGGGCATCGACTACCGCGAACTGGCCATCGAACCCATGGTCGAGGCCTTCAAGGTCGGACTGCTGGAATCCTTTCCCGACCAGAGCCATGATCCCGACGATCTCACCGAGCAGAATCTGCAGGCGCGCTGCCGTGGCGTGCTGCTGATGGCGCTGTCGAACCGCACCGGGCGGCTGTTGCTCGCCACCGGCAACAAGAGCGAAATGGCGGTGGGCTATGCCACCCTCTACGGTGACATGGCAGGCGGCTTCGCGCCGCTGCGAGACGTGACCAAGCAATGGGTGTATCGTCTGGCACGCATGCGCAATCGGATCGGGCGGGTGATTCCGGAGCGCGTGATCACCCGGCCGCCGAGCGCGGAACTGGCCCCGGATCAGGAAGACGAACACTCCCTGCCGCCGTATCCGGTGCTGGATGCCATCCTCGAGGCGTTCGTCGAACAGGAGGCCTCGGTGGACGACATCGTCGCCAGGGGCTTCGAGCGGGCGACGGTTGAGCGCATCGCGCGCATGGTCTTTCTCGCCGAATTCAAGCGGCGCCAGGCGGCTCCGGGCGTGCGCGTTTCGGCGCGCGCCTTCGGGCGCGACCGGCGTTACCCCATTACCTCCGGTTATCAGGAAAGCCGAGGGTCTGCCATCCAGTCTCAGGAGAATGCATGAAGAAGATCGAAGCGATCATCAAGCCGTTCAAGCTCGAGGACGTACGCGAGGCCCTGACCGAGTCCGGGATTGCCGGAATGACGGCGACGGAAGTGCAGGGCTTCGGCCGCCAGAAGGGGCATACCGAGCTCTATCGCGGCGCCGAGTATGTGGTGGACTTTCTGCCCAAGGTCAAGGTGGAGCTCGTGGTCGACGACGATCAGGTCGACTCCTGCATCGAGGCCATCATCAAGGCTTCGCGCACCGGCAAGATCGGAGACGGCAAGATCTTTGTCACAACGGTGGATCGGGCGGTGCGCATCCGTACCGGCGAGGAAGGCAGCGAGGCGCTCTAGGAGCCTGTCGGACCCCAGCGGTTCAGTTGGCGAAGAAGGGCAGGCGTTCGACCCAGCGGCGAAGCCCCCCCGCTTCGGCGCCCACCGTGATGGGCCTGCCCGCCCGAGCGGCTGCCGCGTGCTCGGGGAAATTCAGTTCCAGAACGGCCATCGTGTTCTCGGCGTGATCCTCGAGGTCCAGCGCACGGTAGCTCTGGTACAGGATCGCCAGCGCCTGCGGCATCACATCGGCACCCTGGTAGCGCTCGATCACGTACCGCGCCCGCTGTGACGCGGCCACCCAGGCCTGGCGTTCCACGTAGAATTCCGCGACCCGGAGTTCGTGGGATGCCAGTGCATTGCGGATGAAGATCATGCGCTGACGGGAGTCCTCCGCATAGCGGCTGTCCGGGAATTCATTGATCAGGCGCCCGAAGTCCTGGAAGGCCTGCTGCAGCGGCTTCGTGTCCATCTCCGCCGGGTCCATCGGGAAGAGCCTGGTCAGGAACCCCTGATCGCGATTGAAGTTGATCAGGCCGCGGAGGTAGTAGGCGTAGTCGAGATTGGGATGGCGCGGGTTGAGCTGCACGAACCGATCGACGGCGGCCAGTGCGGCCTCGGGTTCCCCCGCCCTGTAGTAGGCGTAGGGAATCTCGATCTGGGCCTGCTGGGCGAAGCGGCCAAAGGGGAAACGGGCCTCGAGGAGTTCGTAGTATTCCACCGCCTGCTCGTAATTCCCGGCGTCGAGCGCCGCCTTCGCCTCGCCATAGAGCTGACTTGCCGACCAGTTCAGCGTCGGGTCTTCGCGCAGGCTCGCACAGCCGGACGCGGTTATGATGACGATCAGAACGATCAACGAACGGGCCAGGGACACGGCGGAGCCTCGAAACAGATGCATGACCCCGGGATTCTACAACAATGCAGCGTGGCCCCGCGCAGCCTCCATGACTGACAAGCTTTCTGCGGAATTGCCGTTGGAACTGGCTGGTATGCGCCTCGATGCTGCGCTCGCGCGGGTTCTCACGGCGTATTCGCGCAGTCAGCTCAAGCAGTGGCTGCAGGAAGGCGCGTTGACCGTGGATGGGGGGCAGCCGCTGCCGAGGGCAGTGGTTCGGGGAGGCGAGCAGGTGCGCCTGCGGATCCCCGACACCCCGGCATCCGCGGCCCAGCCTGAGCCCATCGAGCTCAACGTCGTGCATGCGGACGAGGCGATCATCGTGATCGACAAGCCGGCGGGGCTGGTGGTGCACCCCGCTGCCGGCCATCGCGAGGGCACCCTGGTCAATGCGTTGCTGCATTACGCACCGGAACTGGCGGCGCTGCCGCGCGCGGGTATCGTGCATCGGCTGGACAAGGAAACGACCGGGCTCCTGGTCGTTGCGCGCACGCCTGCTGCCCAGACGGCCCTGGTGCGGCAACTCCAGGAACGCAGCGTGCACCGCGAATATCGTGCGCTGGTGCAGGGCGTGCTGATCAGCGGCGGTACGGTGGATGCGGCGATCGGACGGCATCCCGTGGATCGCAAGCGCATGGCCGTGGTGAGCGGCGGCAAGCCGGCGGTCACCCACTATCGTGTGTTGCAGCGTCTGCGTGCGCACAGCCTGCTGCAGGTGCACTTGGATACCGGCCGCACGCACCAGATCCGGGTGCACATGGCGCAGATCGGCCATCCGGTGGTGGGCGACCCCGTCTATGGCGGCCGGCCGCGACCGGTGCGCGACATGCAGCCCGAGGCCGCGCAAGCCCTGTCAGCGTTCCGGCGCCAGGCCCTGCATGCGGCCGTGCTCGGTCTGACACACCCTGTCACGGAAGACGAGTGCCGGTTCGAGGCCCCGCTTCCCGCCGATTTCCGGTCCCTTCTCGACGCGCTGGAGAAGGACGCCGTGCAAGGCCAGGCACGATGACCGCACTCCCGCTGATCATCCCGGACTGGCCCCTGCCGGCGGGCCTGCGCGCGGTGCAGACCACCCGCGGCGGCGGTGTGAGCCGGGGTCCCTGGGACAGTCTGAACCTTGCGCTGCACACCGGCGACGCTCCGGACACCGTGCAGGAGAATCGCGAACGGCTCGCGAGCGCGCTGGACCTTGCCCGGATTCCATCGTGGCCTCGGCAGGTGCACGGTGCGGTCGTCGTGGAAGCGCGCACCTCGATCGACGCAGTGGAGGCCGACGCCGTGGTCGGCCGAGGGCTGGGAGAAGTCTGCAGCGTGCAGACCGCGGATTGCCTGCCGGTACTCTTCTGCAGCCACGACGGCGCGGTCGTGGCGGCGGCGCATGCAGGCTGGCGGGGCCTCGTCGGTGGTGTGCTGGAGGCGACGTTGCGGACGATGGCCCGGCCACCGATGGAGGTCATGGCCTGGCTGGGTCCGGCAATCGGACCCGCTGCCTTCGAGGTCGGTCCCGAGGTGCGCGCCGCTTTCGTCGCCGATCATCCAGCGGCGGCCGCTGCCTTCCGCGCCGGTGCCGGTGACCGGTGGTTCGCGAACATCTACCGCCTGGCGCGGCTGCGCCTGGAACGTGCCGGAGTGGTGGACATCCATGGCGGCGGCCGCTGCACCTACACCGAGTCCGAGACCTTCTTCTCCTACCGCCGCGACGGCGTCTGCGGCCGCATGGCCACCCTGATCTGGCGGGTTTCTTGAGGGTTGCCCCTGAGGCGGGTGCCACGATGCGGAGCCGGCCGCCCGCCGGCGGGACGCCGTGAATACGTCCCCGGTGCCCTGAGTCTGCCACCGGCCGAACTGGATGCGCGCTGGCCCTTGAATACCGCGGGGATACCCCCACCTTGTGTGTCAGATCAAACCTTTTATCGAGGGGAACCAATCCATGCGTATGGATCGCCTGACCACGAAATTCCAGGAGGCCCTGGCCGACGCCCAATCGCTGGCGGTGGGCCGGGACCATCAGTTCATCGAGCCCAGCCATGTGCTCGCAGCCCTGCTCGACCAGGAGGGCGGCAGCGTCCGCTCCGTGCTGGCGCAGGCCGGCGGCAACGTGAACCAGCTGCGCTCCGCGCTGGGGGAGGCCCTGGGGCGCCTGCCGCGCGTCGAGGGCACGCCCGGCGAGGTGCACGTCTCCAATGATCTCAACCGGCTGCTGAACGTCTGTGACAAGCTCGCGCAGCAGCGCAAGGACCAGTACATCTCCTCGGAGCTGTTCCTGCTTGCTGCGGTCGAGGACCGCGGCGCGGTTGCCGAGATCCTGAAGAAGAGCGGGGTGACCAAGAGCAACCTCGAGAAGGCTGTGGAGCAGATGCGCGGCGGTGCCAGCGTCGACGATCCGAACGCCGAGGACACCCGCCAGGCCCTGGACAAGTACACCATCGATCTGACCGAGCGCGCCGAGCAGGGCAAGCTCGACCCGGTGATCGGCCGCGACGACGAGATTCGTCGCGCGATCCAGGTGCTGCAGCGCCGGACCAAGAACAACCCCGTGCTGATCGGCGAGCCCGGGGTCGGCAAGACCGCGATCGTCGAGGGACTGGCGCAGCGCATCATCAACGGTGAGGTTCCCGAGGGACTGAAGGACAAGCGCGTGCTGTCGCTGGACCTCGGCGCCCTGCTGGCCGGGGCCAAGTACCGGGGCGACTTCGAGGAGCGGCTGAAGGCCGTGCTGAAAGACCTTTCGAAGGAAGAGGGTCGGGTGATCCTGTTCATCGACGAGATTCACACCATGGTCGGCGCGGGCAAGGCCGAGGGCGCGATGGACGCCGGCAACATGCTGAAGCCGGCACTCGCACGCGGCGAACTGCACTGCATCGGCGCCACCACGCTGGACGAGTACCGCAAGTACATCGAGAAGGATGCGGCGCTGGAGCGGCGTTTCCAGAAAGTGCTGGTCGACGAGCCGACCATGGAGGACACGATCGCCATCCTGCGTGGCCTGAAGGAACGCTACGAGGTGCACCACGGGATCGAGATCACCGATCCGGCGATCGTTGCCGCCGCGCAGCTCTCGCAGCGCTACATCACCGACCGGCAGCTGCCGGACAAGGCGATCGACCTGATCGACGAGGCGTCCTCGCGCATCCGCATGGAGATCGACTCCAAGCCCGAGGAGATGGACCGGCTCGACCGGCGCCTGATCCAGCTGAAGATCGAGCGCGAGGCGATGAAGAAGGAGACCGACGAGGCCTCGCGGAAGCGTTTGGGCATCCTCGAAGAGGAAATCGGCCGGCTGGGTCGCGAGTACTCCGACCTCGAGGAAATCTGGAAGGCGGAGAAGTCCGCCGTCACCGGTGCCGCTCACGTCAAGGAGGAACTCGAGCGCGTACGCATGGAGCTGGAGACCGCGCGCCGCGCCGGCGACCTGACCCGCATGTCGGAGCTGCAGTACGGGAAGATCCCGGAACTGCAGAAGGCCCTGGAACAGGCCTCCGAGCACGAGGGCAAGGAGACGCGCCTGCTGCGCACCAAGGTCACCGACGAGGAGGTCGCCGAAGTGGTCTCGCGCTGGACCGGAATCCCGGTCTCGAAGATGCTCGAGGGCGAAAAGGACAAGCTGCTGCGCATGGAGGAGGCCGTTGCGCGACGCGTGGTGGGCCAGGAAGAGGCCGTGCGCGCGGTGGCGAACGCGATCCGGCGTTCCCGAGCGGGT
>Ga0209498_1000265_pt1 | contig 32026 bp, 29 predicted proteins | sample WalLakDeSediment_FD_184131 | JGI IMG/M metagenome (GOLD analysis project Ga0209498, IMG submission 184131) | Lake sediment microbial communities from Walker lake, Nevada to study Microbial Dark Matter (Phase II) - Walker Lake 11/02/13 Deep... | ecosystem: Environmental > Aquatic > Freshwater >...
GTCCTTTTCTTTTGAAATCGCTCAGGACTTCGATTATGAGGTGGGGGACAAAGTCGTGGTGCTCCCCATAGGAAATGCCGGCAATATCACGGCCGTGATGAGCGGGTTCCTCAAGTTCCTCGAGGCGGGCGTCATTACAAACCTTCCCAAGATCGTGGGCGTTCAATCCGAGCATGCCGATCCCGTGTACCGCTACTACCTTGAAGAAGAGGAGGAGAAGCGGGCGTTTGTCCCCGTCACCGTGCAGGCGAGTGTGGCCCAGGCCGCCATGATCGGAAACCCCGTGTCCATGCCCAGGGTCATTCAGACGGTTCAGCGGTATAACCGTGCGGCCGGGGAGAAAAAGGTATTCGTGGTTCAGGTGACGGAGCAGGAAATCATGGACGCCATGATCCTTGCCAATCGCAATGGAAACGTGGCCTGCACGCAGGGCGGGGAATCCATGGCCGGTCTCAAGAGAGCCGTGGAAAAAGGATACGCAAAACCCGGAGAGGTCGGCATCCTGGATTCAACGGCCCACATGCTCAAATTTCTGACCTTTCAGGATATGTATTTTCAGGACGCCTTTGGCCCTGAATTCCATGTGAAGCCTCGGGAAGAGCTCAAAAACGCGCCGCAGCTCGTCAAGGCAAGCACGGTCGATCAATTCCCCCAGCCGGGAAAACCCCTGCAAGGCGAGGCCATGAAACGCTTTGTGGATGAGACGGTGGTTGAAATCGCCCGTATTCTGGGTCTTGAGAAAAAATAAATGAATGTTTTGCTGGTGTGCAGCGGAAATGTGAGCAGAAGCTTCCTTGCCGAAGTTCTGCTCAAGAGGGAATTGCAATCGCTCGGAAAACAGGATGTCGCTGTCGCCTCGGCAGGGCTCTACGCCTACCCCGGGAACCCTCCTGATCCCCAAATGGTCGACTACCTCGCAAAGGCCGGCATTGCCTATGAACCTCACGAGGCGAGGGGAATGACCCGCGAGGATGCGGCGTGGGCGGATAGAATCGTGGTCATGGAAAAAGACCATGCCCGGGCCATTGAACTGGCCTGGCCTGAGGCCGCAGCCAAAGTCGAGCTTCTCAGCAGGTCCTTTTCGGGAGACTGGGCTGAAGACGACGTCATGGATCCTTATGGGAAATCCCCTTACCACTACCGCGTGGTTCAGTCCCAGATCAGCCTTGCCGTTCAAAACCTTGCCCGCCGGATTGTCCAAGATGCTTAGAATCAGGATCATCGTCGTTGGAAGGACCCGTGCCGGTTTCTTAAGGGAAGGCGAGGCTTTTTACCTGAAAAGGCTGCGCAATTATGTGGCCGTGGAGTGGGAGGAAGTCAAGCCCGTGAGAATTATCAAGGGCAGGGATGAAGGCGAAATCCTGAATGGGGAGGGCGGGGTTATAAGCCGAAACATAGGTCCGAAGGAGTACCTCGTCGCTCTGGATCGGACCGGAGATCCGCCGGATTCCGAGGGGCTTGCGCACTGGCTGGAGCATCTGGCCCGTCACGCCCCCGGCGGGGTCTGTTTTGTCATCGGCGGGCCCCTGGGGCTTTCGAAAAACATCCTGGAGCGGGCTGAAAAGGTGCTCTCCCTATCCCGCCTCACCCTTACCCACGAAATGAGCCGTCTCGTGCTCCTGGAGCAGCTTTACAGGGCCATGACGATTCTCAAGGGCGAAAAATACCACAAATAAAAAAATCCCGCACGTCGCGGGATTTTTTAATCGCCGGGGCTCAACGGGGGCCTTGTCCGGCCTCCAGGGCCATGGCGATCTTGTTCTTGAGTTCGGTCAGGTCAAAGGATTTGATCACGTAAAAATCCGCAGCAATGGACTTCATGTCTTCTTTGAACGTGTCGTAGGCTGTGCAAAGAACCACAGGCAGGTCGTAATACTTGTTTCGGATATCCTGAAGCAGGTCCAGGCCGTTGTAGTCGACCATTTTGATGTCCAGCACGATCAAATCCGGTTTTTCTTCTTCAATGCGCTCGATGAGCTTGTAGCCGCTGTCGGCGGTAATCACCTCGTATCCGGCTTCTGTGAGCTCCTCAGAGTAAAGAAAGCGGATGTGCTCTTCGTCGTCCACAATCAGGATTTTGGCCATGATCTCACTCCTGCTCAAGTATCAAAAGCTTTCTAACACACTTTTTCTCAATAGGCAAACGGTATATGAAAGTGTCAAACCCAATGGATTTTTGCCAAACTGTCAACCTTGATGAACTCGTAAACACTCATGACCTGTATATAGGGAGGCGGCCTTCCTCGCCTCACCAATTCATGCGGACCTTGATACCCTTGTCATGAAGGTAGGATTTGAGTTCTCGGATGCTCAAGAGGCCGAAATGGGTGACGCTTGCAATGAGGGCCGCATCGGCCAGGCCCCGGGTGAGCACCTGGAACAGGTGTTCCGCCCGGCCCGCTCCTCCGGATGCGATCACCGGAATGCGGACATGGGAGGCGATCAGCCGGGTGAGGTTCAGTTCATAACCCTCTTTGGTGCCGTCCGCGTCAATGGAGTTGAGGCAGATTTCCCCGGCCCCGAGCCTTTCACCTTCCTTTGCCCAGGCCAAGGCGTCGATTCGGGCAGGGGTCCTGCCGCCGTCAATGACCATTTCATACCCGCTTGGGATCTTTGGCGAAGGGCTCACTTGCTTGACGTCCATACCGAGCACGATCGCTTGACTTCCAAAGGCCTCGGCGCCTCGTTCTATAAGGCCGGGATCCCGGATCGCCGCTGAATTGATGCTGACCTTTTCGGCGCCGGCAAGCAGGACAAGGCGCATGTCCTCCACGCTCCGGATGCCTCCTCCCACGGAAAAGGGAATGAAGATCTTCTCCGCCACGCGACGGACCGTTTCGATCATGATGTCTCTCTTTTCGCTCGAAGCGGTAATATCGTAGAAGACCAGTTCGTCGGCGCCTTCTTCATAGTAAAAGGAAGCCATCTCCACCGGGTCGCCGATGTCCACGTTCCCTTTGAACTTGATTCCCTTGGTCAGCTTGCCGTCGCGGACATCGAGGCAGGGGATGATTCGCCTGCTAAGCATGTTCCTTTCCCTCCCAGAAACAGAAATTGGAAAGGAACTTGAGGCCCGGCCTTCCGCTTTTTTCCGGATGGAACTGCACGGCCACGAGGTTTCGAGAAAAAAGGACGGAGGCAAAAGAAAATCCGTAGTGGGTTTTCCCCAGGACGGTTTCAGCCCGGCTCGGGCTGGGATAGTAGGCGTGGACAAAATAAAACTCGCTGTCCGGGTCGATCCCGCGAAAGAGCACATGGTCTTGCTTCAATTGGATCCCGTTCCAGCCCATGTGGGGGACCTTCAGCCTCCTGCCCTCGTCCTCCGTCAGGTTTTCGGGAAAGCGGCGGACCTCGCCCTTGATCAAGCCGATGCAGGGGGTGTCGTTTTCTTCGCTCCTTTCCAGGATGATCTGGGTGCCGAGGCAGATCCCGAGAATGGGCTTGCCTGCATCATAGGAGGCAAGCAGGGCCCGGTCCATCCCCAACCTCCTGAGGTCAAACATGGCCTTGCCGGCTGCGCCCACTCCGGGGAAAATCACTCTTTCCGCGGCCAGGACCCGGGCCGGATCATGGGTAATCACCGAGTCATGGCCCAGAAAGGCCAAGGCCCTTTGGACGCTTGTCAGATTTCCTGCTTGGTAGTCTATAATTGCAATCATTGCGTGAAGAAGAATACAGGATACAGAAGCCAGAATACAGAATTGAAAACTGATTATTTTTCCAGTGGCGCCCGTATCCCGTTTCCTGCATTCTGTCTCCTGTCTCCTGTATTCTGTCTCCTATCTACTTTTTGTACTCGTAAAACCCTCTTCCACTTTTGCGGCCCAGCCATCCGGCATCCACATACTTGATCAGGAGGGGACAAGGACGATACTTGGCGTCGCCGAGGCCGGAATGAAGCACGTGCATGATGGCGAGGCATGTATCCAGTCCGATCAGGTCGGCCAGGGCCAGGGGTCCCATGGGGTGGTTCATCCCGAGCTTCATGACCTCATCGATGTCTTGGGGCGTTCCTACTCCCTCGAAGAGGCAGTAAACGGCTTCGTTGATCATGGGCATGAGGATCCGGTTGCTGATAAAGCCGGGGAAGTCGTTGGCCGGGACCGGTGTTTTTCCGAGCTTAAGGGATAGCTCCCTCGTGATTGCAAAGGTTTCCTCCGAAGTGGCGAGGCCTTTGATGATCTCGACCAGCTTCATCAAGGGCACAGGGTTCATGAAATGCATGCCGATGACCTTCTCCGGCCGCTTCGTGGCGCCGGCGATTTTTGTGATCGAGATGGAGGACGTGTTTGAAGACAGGATGACTCCCGGCCGGCAGATGCCGTCAAGGTCGGTGAATATCTTGAGTTTGAGAGTTTGGTTTTCCGTGGCCGCTTCGACCACAAAGTCCGCGCCGGACATGTCGGCCAGATTCACTGTTCCCCGGATCCTGCCCAGAATCGCCTCCAGGTCCGCTGTGATGATCTTCTCTTTCTTGACCATGCGGACCAGGCTGTCCCTGATGGCGGATACGCCTCGCTGAACGAATTCCTCGTTGATGTCGCTCATGATGACCGATAACCCGCTCGCCGCCGCCGCCTGGGCAATCCCTGAACCCATCTGCCCTGCGCCCACAACCCCTAATGTCTTGATCTCCATGTGAACCAAACCTCCCTTCAAACTTAGTTGAGAATTCCAAAATTGACGGTCTCGTAAAAAGTCAAAAAATGCCTTTTTCCGTCATTCCCGTGGATACGGGAATCCAGTCTTTTCAAGGTCTTCTAGGCTCCCGCCTGTCCACCCTCCGTAGCAGAGCTACTGCGGAGGACGGGAGCGGGAGTGACGACCTGGGGGACTTTTTACGAATGCATTGAAATCCGTATAATCTGCGGATTAGGATGTCCTTTTTCTCAGACTCTTTGCTTTTTGTCAAGTCGGACCTCCCCCTGATTCACCATCAAGACATCATCTGCCATTCGACAGGCTCATGGCCCTGAGTTAAATCGAAGGGCTGCGTTACCCTCCCTCCCGAGGCGGGTAAACATCCCTCGTCACTGCGGCGTACCAATCTGTACGCCTCATTCCTCGGGATTTCGGAAGCCTTGCATCTGATGCCTTCCTGGTGATCAGGAATGCTATGCAACCGTTTGATTCAATTGAATGAACCCGAATTAGAAGGTGGATTTAGGCTCCACGGTCACGTTGATCATAGGAAGCTTTTACGGTAGATGATTGTCTTGGCGTGCGGTTCCATTTGTCGGGGAAAGCCTTCGGGGGCATGAATGATCAAGGATTCGAAAGTGCCGGCAGAGTTCGAAGAAAACGAGCTCAAGAAGGAGAAGCCTGCTAGAGGGTGATCGTCCCTTCCATATAGGCGACGGCCCTTCCTGCAATGACGACCCTGTCGCCCTGATCCCTGCAGAAAAGCTCTCCCCCGCGCTTGGAGACTTGGTGGGCCAGAAGGTCTTTCTTGCCCAGTTTTCCGGACCAGTAAGGAATCAGAGCGCAGTGAGCCGATCCGGTCACAGGATCTTCATCGACCCCGTACTTGGGTGCAAAAAACCGGGACACAAAGTCCGCGTCCTTGCCTTTGGCCGTGACGGTTACACCGCGCAGGTCCACTTTCTTGAGCAATCCCATGTCAGGGTCCACACTCCTCACATCTTCTTCCGAGGGCAGGACCACGAAATAGTCTTCGGAACAAAGCACCTCCGAAGGACTTACGCCCAACGCCTCTATCAGAGCCGATGGGGCATTGCAGGGCGAAGGCGGCTGGGAGGGGAAGTTCATAGCCAGAAGATCGCCCTGCCTCGAAACCGTGAGGGGGCCGCTCCTGGATTTGAATGTCACCTGGGTCCTGGATGGCTCCATGTATGTGAAGAGGGTATAGGCCGAGGCCAGGGTGGCGTGGCCGCAAAGATCCACTTCAGCGGCCGGAGTGAACCAGCGGATGTGGTACCCCTGGTCCAGGGGCACAAAAAAAGCCGTTTCAGAGAGGTTGTTCTCCTGAGCAATAGCCTGCATCAATCCATCTTCGAGCCAGCCGCTAAGAGGGCAGACCGCAGCCGGATTTCCTGCAAAAACCTTGTTCGCAAAAGCGTCAATCTGATAAAGAGGGATTTTCATAGTCAAACCTCAAGGTTTTATTATAGTGAGATGAGAAGAAGACAGAAGACAGGAGACAGAAGACGGGCGCCACTGGAAAAATAATCAGTTTTTAATTCTGTATTCTGACTTCTGTCTCCTCTATTCTTCTTTCTTACTTCCCCACCATCCGGAGCCAAAAGGCTGCCGTCAATCCCCAAACGGCGTTGAAAAAAAGGACGAAAACAGGGGTCAGCGTTCCCAGGTCGAGCCCGAGCACGCCTTTGTTTGCCTGGTAAGGGAAGACGACAAAGAGCTGCACGACTGAAGGCCACAGGCTGAAAAAGAGACCCTGGGCAAAGGGCTGATTGCGGAAAATGGGCAAAACGAAAAGAAACCCCCAAAGGCCTCCCCAAACCACCCGGGGGTAGAGCCACCCGGGGGTCAAGGCAGGGGCGAGTTTCACGCCCAGTTCCGCAGGAATGCCCGCCCTGCCGAAAAGCCACAGGACCAGACTGTTCACAAGCCCGCCCATGCAGCCCGCAGCGAAAACCAGAGTCAAATTGCGAAAGAATGATTTCACTCAACCTCCCTTCTGCCTGGAAATGAATCTTGGAACAGGTCAATAACATAACCACTGTTTTCTTATAGAAAGGCTCGCATCAAATATCAAGGCGAAAGAGTATGAAAATGTGTTCTTTAATATCCAACTCAAACAGTTGAAGGAAGAACACGGAAGCGAGATCGGCCTTTTGGAAGAGGTAACCGTTCACGGGTTCAAGGGTTCAGAGGTTCAGGGTTTCATTTCTGCCCCCCGGATTCCACGTTGGAGGCGGATTGTCTTATGACAACCCTGTTCTTTGGGTTGCCCCATGAAAACCAGGGGTCCATGGAAACCTATTTAGCGAAGACAGCCTGCTTCGGCAGGTTTTGGGTTCGTCCATTCTGTCTTTGTCCCCAACCTTGAACGTTGAACCCGGAACCTGTGAACCCTTACTGGAAGAGATTGTGGACGAGAAGGAAGAGATCTTATCGTTCAGGCGACTTACAAGATCTCTCCCTTCGGTCGAGATGACAACTTATCCACGAGGCACAAAACCAGTAGCGATTGAGTCATTTTACTCAGTCATTGAGTAAAATTGATTGATTCGTCCTAAAGCCTGTGATTTAAGCCTGTTGTGGACTATTGAAAAGACCCCTCTGTCAAACGCTCGTAAGGAGCTTTCACGGCCGACGCTGGTCATGGATGTGCTGACCGGTACCCTGCAGGAGCGGCAAGGCAAGTGGCTTAGCCCGCTTTTTTACCCGGTATCCCAAGGCGCGGCCACTCCTTGTGGGAGCCCGGAGAATCCCCCTGGAAACCTTTTTCAGCAGGGATGCCGCATCATGGTTGGTCAAATGACACAAAATCAAGAGGCAAAGTGAGTCAGGATTGTTCGCCCATGACAACCACCTATCGCATTGATTTTCAGCCCGTGGGGAGCCGAGGGGAGTGTGAACCGGGAGACTCGCTCCTGGAGTGCAGCCGCAAGACCGGCTTGGGCATCGCCAACATTTGCGGGGGCAAGGGCAAGTGCCATGCCTGCACGGTCAGGATCCTGAAAGGCGACGTGTCGGAACCCTCCCCTGTGGAAAGGGCTCTTTTCTCCGCTCAGGAACTCGGAGAAGGCCGGCGCTTGGCCTGCCAGGTCCATCCTTCATCAAATTGCAGCGTCCATGTGCCTCCCGAATCCATGACCACGCCCCAGAGGACCCAGGTAGAAGGCATAGAAATTCACATCGAGCCGGATCCTCCGGTGCAGCGCTATCACGTCAGTCTATCCAGTCCCGGTCTTTCCGATCTCAGGGCCGATGCAGATCGGCTGATCCATGGACTCCATGAGCAACACGGGGTCGCATGCCGGAAGGTGGACGAGGCGGTCCTTCGCACTCTCTCTGCGGACCTGCGCGCCTCAGCCTGGCAATGTGGGGTCGCGGTCCGAAAAGAAGAGGTGATCGGTGTCGGACTTTTGAATGGTGCGAACCTGGGGCTCGCCGTTGACCTGGGAACGACCAAAATTGCCGGATACCTGGTGGATCTGGAAAAGGGGAAAAAGCTTGCTTCCAAAGGCATCATGAACCCCCAGATCAGTTTCGGCGAGGATGTGATTACGAGGATCGACGAAGCCCTCAGGTCTCCTGAAAGGGCGGGGGAGATCCAGAAAAGCGTGGTTGAGGCCCTAAACCGGCTCGCCCGGGATCTTTGCAAGGAGGCGGGCGCTAACCCCGAGCAAATCCACGAAGTGGCAGTGGGTTGCAATACGGCCATGCACCACCTTTTTCTCGGCCTGCCCGTGAAACAACTGGTCATGGCGCCCTATGTGCCTGCAGTGAGCATGGCCCTGGAATGGAAAGCACGGGACCTCGGATTGGGGATTGCCCCGGGCGCCTACATCTACATGCTTCCCAATGTTGCCGGGTTTGTGGGCGGGGATCATGTGGCCATGCTCTTGGCCGTCAAAGCTTTTGAACAAAAGGGGCTGGTTCTTGCTCTGGACATCGGGACAAACACCGAGGTGTCTCTCATCGACAACGGGAGCATCGCTTCGGTCTCCTGCGCATCGGGACCGGCCTTTGAGGGGTACCAGATCAACCATGGAATGCGGGCTGCAAGGGGTGCGATTGAAAGGATCCGTATCAACGGGGATAGTGTGGAGTACCAGACCATTGAGGGGGCGCCTCCGGTGGGAATTTGCGGCTCAGGCATCCTGGACGCATTGGCCCAGATGTATCAGGCCGGGATTCTCGATCGGGGCGGAAGAATGATGGAAGGTCATCCCCGGGTGGGGGAGACGAGAGCAGGGCGAGTGTTCGTTCTTGCGCCCGAAGGGGAGCAGGAAAAGGGAAGGGAACTGGTCATTACTCAGAAGGACATCCGCCAGCTTCAACTCGCCAAGGCCGCCATCAGGACGGGCATCCAGGTGCTTTTGACGGAGGGAGGCCGATCGGCTGATGAAATCGAAGAGGTGATCATCGCAGGCGCCTTTGGGACCTATGTTGATGTGGAAAGCGCCGTCACTGTGGGGATGGTGCCGAGACTTCCTCTGTCACGATTTCGCCAGGTGGGGAACGCAGCGGGAATGGGCGCGCAAATAGCCCTCATGTCTTCTGCCATGCGAAAGGAGGCGCAAGCCCTAGCTTCAAGGATCCGCTACATCGAACTCGCAGGTTCGCCTCAATTCAGCAGGATTTTTGTTCAGGCCTGCTATCTGGGCGATTTCAAGGAGGCGGAAGGCTAATAGCGTGTCTCAAAAACTCCGCCCCCAGCAATGGCGCCTTGAAAAAACGAAATCACGAAAATACGAAAAACCGAAAAACACGAAAGGAGAGCGAAAGAGTTTCTTTTTTCGTGCTTTCGTGGCCGCGGCTTTCCCCTTCTTGCTTTTCATGCTTTTGGCTTTAGAGCTTCCCGGCTTCAGGTCTTCCGGCTATGACCTTTCTGTCTTTGTGGTTTCTGCCGCCTGCCTCTGAAGTTTCTTCTGGATCTTTCTTGCTGCAGGGGTGACGGAGAGACCGCCGCGGCCTGTGCAGCGAAGCTCGGGCGGCAGGTTCTTTCCCACCGCATCCATGGTCTCGATCACTTCGTCAAGGGGGATGACCACGTCGAACCCGGCAAGGGCCATGTTGGCGCACGCCAGGGCATTGGCGGCGGCCAGCACGTTTTTGCCCAGGCAAGGGACCTCCACCCTGTTCGCCACCGGATCGCAAATCATGCCGAGAATATTCTGGAGGGCCATGGAAGCTGCATCCACGGCCTGCAAGGTCGTGCCCTTTGCAAGGCTCACCAGAGCGGCGGCGGCCATGGCCGAGCCTGCGCCGCATTCGGCCTGGCATCCGCCTGCCTCGGCGGCAAAGGTAGCGTGGGCCGCGATGAATACACCGACCATCCCGGAGGCGAGCATGGCCCTGGTGATGTCATCCGAACCGAGGCCCATGAAAGATGAGGCTCCAAAACATGCGCCGGGCAGGGCCCCGCACGAGCCGGCTGTCGGCGCTGCGACAATGACCCCCATGGCGCTTTTTGTTTCCATCAGGGCGGTCACGAAAAGGATCATCCGGTTGAGCATGCCGGCATCGAGGAGAAGATCCTTACTCAGTTGTTCCTGGTATAGCCCGGACTGGCAACCGAGAATCCTGTCTTCATAGGTGGTCCCTTTCAGGCCTTCCAGGATGGATTTCTCCATGATGGAAACCAGGTCCCTCATTTTCCTGTAAACCTCGTTGCCGGGCAGTTCGCCCCGGGCGCTTTCGTAGAGAAGGGCCAGCTCCCACAGGGAAAGATCCCTGTCCTGGTTGTACCGGAGCATTTCCTCGCAGGTGATGAAGGGAATGGAGATTGTGCTCGGCGAGAGAACCGGCAGGAGAGGGGACAAGGTTTTGATGCTTTGAACCGGGAACCTGGAGCGAAGCTCCGAGGCCGTGGCGGCGTAGATGAAGCCCTTGGCCTTGATTTCGACCAGGTTGCTTCGGCCGTGTTGGTGCAGGATGACCTCATCCCCTTCGATGCGTTGCGATAGAAATTCCACAAGCTCCTTGGCGCCGGAATCCAGAAAGATCAGGGTTTCGCAGCAGTCGCCAAGGATGGAAACCTTGAATCCGTCGATCTCGATGATTTCGACCATGCCGCCACCGGTGGAAAGGGCGGTCATTTCATGCTGCTCGGAAGCGTTTTTCAGGGTCAGCTTGTAGGTGTTGGGATGAGGCGCATGGAATTCCGTGATTTCGATTCGGGCTTTGATGCCTGCTCGCGCAAGGGCCATTGCGGAGTCCATCAGCCTTTCATCGGTGGGTTCCCAGCCCAGGAAACCACCGAAGAGACCCATGTCCGAGCCCTGGCTCTCGTGAGTTTCGGCAATCGATCCTCGGGGATCGAATCGAATGAGGACTTCTTGAATATTTCCCTCCATGAGGTCTCGCGCCATTCTTCCAATGCGAAAAGAAGCTGCGCAATGAGAGCTTGAAGGCCCGCGCATGACCGGTCCGATCACGTCATTGAAAATGCTTGGAAAAGATGATCCTGTTTTCATTTGCTGTGCCTTCCCGCCAGGCGCTCAAGAAAGAGAGCCATGAACCCCAGAAAAAGTCTTCCCTTCATTTTATTATGTCCTAAAAGGCCGCCGGTGGGCAAGGGTCAAGAAGGGGGTCCCGGCATTTTCCATTGACAGGGCCGGAGCGGAACGGCAAGAATAAAAAAAGCCCTTTATCAGACGAGATAGGAGAGGATTCGGCATGAAACCGGAGTTCATAGAGGCTAGAGATCTACCCGACGCGTGGTTTCAAAGCGTTTACCGGCTTCTCGAGACCGGCCGGGAATACACGATCGATCGGGGGAGTTTCCAGGGACAGAAAAGGCTGGAGTTCGACTACGTGACCGTTCACATCAAATACCCGGGGGTCAGACCGCTCATACCCGACATCCCTCCCTCTCTGGGCATTCCCAACCCGGTGGCGGAAGGATACCTGGAAGAGTACCTTCCCTACCTGATGACTTCTGCAAAAAAGCCCGGAGAGGACTATACCTACGGACAATACCTGGAAAAACAGATTGAAGAAGTCGTTCGCATGTACAAGGAAGACGGTTACGGTACGAACCAGGCTTATATGACGGTCGGCGATCCTCAATCCATCTTCCTTCACGATCCCCCGTGCCTCAGGGGAATCGACACGAGGATCAGGGGCGGTCGATTCCATTTTGTGGTTTATTTCAGGTCCTGGGACCTGTGGAACGGATTTCCTGCAAACCTGGGGGCCATTCAGTTGCTGAAGGAATACATGGCAGCGTGCATCGGGGTTGAGGATGGAGAGATCATCGCGGCCAGCAAAGGCTTGCATCTTTATGATTACGTCTGGGAACTGGCGAAGCTCAGGACCATGTGCGCCAACCCATCGGCGCTTTCCAAGGGCGAATGCAAGGAATGATTCACCGCAGAGGCCGCAGAGCCCGCAGAGGGGGGAAAGGACTCTTGCTGTTTTAGAAGGCATTTTAAATTGGAAGCATTTAAGGGTGCAGCACAGAGCCTGAGGAATAATGAAGAGAGTCAATGAACCGTATCCTCTGAGCTCTTTGCGGTCTCGGCGGTAAATAGATGAGAACATGAAAGCGGACTTGAAAGGGATGAGCCTGAGCGAGACGGAAGCCTGGGTTGAGGAGGTGGGGCTTCCCCGCTACAGGGCGCGGCAACTGCGCCGGTGGTTGTTCAAGGCATGGGTCCGCAGCTTTGAAGAGATGACCGATATCTCCAAGAGCCTCAGAGGGTCACTCTCGGAAAAGGCCCGAATCAATCACCTCGAGGAGGTCAAGGTCGAGGTCTCCGGGGACGGCACTAAGAAATACCTGTTCCAACTCCAAGACGGCTATTTGATCGAGACCGTTCTGATTCCTGAACGAGACCACTTTACCCTCTGCATTTCTTCCCAGGCAGGATGTGCCATGAACTGTTTTTTCTGCCTTACAGGGAAGCAGGGGCTGAAGCGAAATCTCACCGGCGCTGAAATTGTCGACCAGGTCGTGCTGGTCAAGCGCGCCTTGACGGATCCGGAACGTCTCACCAACATCGTATTCATGGGCATGGGAGAACCTCTTGCAAACTATGACGGGGTGGTGAAAGCCATCGGCAATCTCGTCGCCGAGGAGGGCATGAACTTTTCTCACAGGACGGTCACCCTCTCCACCTGTGGTTTGGTCCCTCAAATCCGGAACCTGGGCCGGGACACCAAGGTCAACCTGGCCGTATCTCTGAACGCGGCCGATGATGAAACCCGAAGCTGTCTCATGCCCGTCAACCGTGTGTACCCTCTCAACGAACTCATTTCAGCACTGCGAGAGTTTCCTCTTCCCAACCGGCGCATGATCACGATCGAGTATATTCTTATCCGGGATGTGAACGACAGGGACAAAGATGCGCTCAATCTGATCTCCCTCCTTAATGGGCTTCGAGCCAAAATCAACCTGATTTCTCTCAACCCTCATCCCGGCCTCAAGATGGAGACGCCTTCCCAGGAACGGATCCTCCGTTTTCAGGAGATCCTTACCCGTCACCATTGGACGGCCATCGTCCGGAAGAGCAAAGGGGGGGACATTTCCGCCGCCTGCGGGCAGTTGAGCGGAGCAGGGGCCGGTAATCAGGGGTCAGTGATCAGTAATCAGTGAACAGTGAGCAACAGATCGGTGATGTGGGGTGGGGCTCATGTGCCGGCCGTTGAGATGCAAGGTTTTCACGCTCGACGGGCGACGGGCGATCTCCAACAGCCGACAAAGAAGGAAGTTTTCCCTTGAACTGTTTTCTTAATATGGTATCGTACCAAGTTCAATACTGTAGGTTTCACAAAAAGTAAGAAAACGCCGCCTTTCGTCATTTCGGCGACCGTCCTCCGCAGTAGCTCTGCTACGGAGGATGGAGAAGCCGGAATCCAGGGAAACCAGGGACTTCTGGACCCCGGCCTTCGCCGGGGTGACGGCTTGGGGGACTTTTTACGAGTTCATCAACATTGGTCTGAGATGAAAACCCCATGATTGAACTGGATTTCGAAAAAGGGGGCGGACTGCTTCCGGCTGTCGTTCAGGACCACAACTCAGGGAAGGTTCTGATGCTGGCCTACCTCAACCAGGCATCCTGGGAGAAAACCCTGGAGAGTGGAGAGGCCCACTACTGGAGCCGATCCCGCAAAGAAATCTGGCACAAAGGAGGTACCTCGGGGCACGTACAGAAAATCCGGGGAATCTTCGTGGACTGCGACAACGATACGGTTTTGTTCCGCGTGGAGCAGGTGGGCGGAGCGGCCTGTCATACGGGCTACGAAAGTTGCTTTTACAGGAAGATAGGCCCTGAAGGCGGAGCAACCATCGTGGACGAAAAGGTTTTTGATCCGGTCCGTGTGTATAAAAAATGAAAAAACTGAGATTCGGCATTCCCAAAGGAAGCCTGGAAAAAGCGACCATCAATCTGTTCGAGAAATCGGGCTGGAGAATCAACGTCAATGACAGGAGCTACTTCCCTGACATTGACGACGAAGACATAGAGATCAATCTTTGCCGAGCCCAGGAGATGTCACGATACGTGGAGAAGGGCACCATGGATGCGGGACTAACCGGTAAAGACTGGGTCCTGGAAAACGACTCCGACGTGATCGTTGTGGACGACCTCGTCTACTCCAAGGTGAGCCAGAATCCGGCACGATGGGTCCTGGCGGTGCCTGCAGATTCCAAGATAAAAAAGATTCAAGACCTCAAGGGAAAGAAGATCGCCACCGAGTTGGTTCATTTCACGAGACGGTATTTCGAGGAAAAGGGCATTGACGTGGACGTGGAGTTCTCGTGGGGCGCTACGGAAGCCAAGGTCGTCTCGGGGCTGGCGGATGCCATCGTTGAAGTAACGGAGACGGGAAGCACGATCAGGGCTCACGGTCTCAAGATTATTCAGGAGTTGATGACGTCGTTCACCCAGTTGATTGCCAATAAGGACGCTTATAAAGACCCGTGGAAGAAGGAAAAACTCGGCCAAATCATCCTTCTGCTCAAGGGGGCGCTTCGGGCCGAGAAAACGGTGGGCCTGAAGATGAATGTTCCCGAGGGAAAGCTGGAAGCCGTGATTCGACTTTTGCCCAGTCTGAACGCGCCCACGGTGGCAGGCCTTTACAATTCCACGTGGGTCTCCGTGGAGTCCATGGTCGATTCACGGGTGGTGAGGGACCTCATTCCCCGGCTGATTAAAGCAGGTGCGGAAGGGATCATCGAATATTCTCTCAACAAGGTGATATGATGGTCATCAGGGTAAAGTTTTTTTTGTTGTGTCTATTGGCCGGGGCGTTGACGTTCGGATGCGCGACAGACGAAGCATCCCGGACTTCAACAAAGAAGATGGCGCAGGCCCATGAACGACTGGGAACGTCTTTCCTGAGTGAAGGAGACTACCAGGCCGCCCTCAGAGAGCTGCTGAAGGCAGAGGAGCTCAAGCCGGACAGTGCAGAGGTCCAGAACTCTATCGGTCTCTCCTACATGGGCTTGAAAGAGCATAACAGCGCCGTTTTGCACTTTAAGAAAGCGCTTCAACTCAAAGCGGACTATCCGGAAGCGCAGAACAACCTCGGAACCGCCTATGTCTATATGCAACAATGGGACGCGGCGATCCGGTATTTCGAGGCGGCGGCGAACAATTTGCTCTATCGCACCCGCCACCTCGCCTATGCCAACATAGGAGCCGTCTACCACAACAAGGGAGAGTACAGAAAAGCCATAGATTTCTACAACAAGGCGATAGGCTACGCCGCGGAATATGCGCCCGCCTATGTGAATATGGGTCTGGCCTACGAGATGCTTCAAGAGTGGGACAACGCTATTGAAGCCTACAAGAAAGCGGCGCAGATCGCCCCTGAAGATCCTTTCCCTCCCTGGCAGCTTGGAACTCTCTATCTCAGACTCAACCGGCAGGAAGAAGGGGTTGAGGCACTTCTTGCCGTCATCGCCAATGATCCGAACGGGCCCGATGGCGCTAGGGCGCGTAAGATTCTTGATGAGCTGAGGAAGCAGAAGTAGCTTATTGCGGTCTGATTGCTTGACTGAGAGGATCGGAAAGTTTCGATAGGATCATGCAATCAATAGGAATTTTGAGTGTTCAGTGTTCAGGAAGGGCAGGACGAGTACGCAAGGCTACGCGAGTCGGTCGGGTGGGTTCAATCAATCAGTCTCTCCTGAACGCTGAACACTGAACCCCTGAACCCTCTCATCAGCTCAGAGGTCGAAACAATGCTCAACGGGAAGTACAAAAATGGTTGGTTAGAGATGGCACAAGGCTGGACGAATGGCTGACGTGACGAAATGCATGCCCGCAGAGCGGGCCAAGGATATTCCTTCCTTCATCGTCATGGATGTGCTGGAAAAGGCCCAGGAGCTTGAACGACAGGGACGGCACATCATCCACCTGGAGATCGGGGAGCCGGACTTTCCAACCCCTGTCTGTATCTGCGAAGGAGCCGAAAAAGCGATCCGGGACGGCCATACCCACTACACGCACAGCCTCGGCTTGATCGAACTGCGGGAAGCCATTTGCGGGCATTATCTCGAAAAGTACGGCGTGAAAATCAGTGCGGCTCAGGTGATCGTCACCTCCGGGACTTCGCCCGCGCTTTTTATGATTTTCTCAAGCCTGCTGGACCCGGGAGACGAAATCATCATCTCCGATCCTCATTACCCTTGCTACCCCAATTTGGCCGATTTTCTCAAGGCCAAACCGGTCTGTGTGAATGTCCGGGAGGATGAGGGTTTTCAGTATCGTGCCGAGGATATCCGCAAAGCCATGGGCAAGCGCACCAAGGCCGTCCTGGTGAATTCTCCCTCCAACCCCACGGGGACGTTGCTTGCGCCTGATCGCATGGCGGCCATCGCCGACCTGGGACCTTACGTGGTCTCCGATGAAATCTATCACGGCCTGGTTTACGAGGACAGGGAACACTCTATCTTGGAATTCACCGACAGGGCCTTTGTGCTGAACGGTTTTTCCAAGGCCTTTGCCATGACGGGATGGCGGCTCGGGTATGTGATCGCCCCCGCTGAGTTTGTCCGGCCTCTCCAGAAGATCCAGCAGAATTTCTTCATCTCTGCGGGAAGTATTTCGCAGTGGGCCGGTTTGGCGGCTTTGACCCGGGCCGGTGGGGACGTGGAGCACATGAGGGCCGTCTACAATGAAAGGCGGAAGTATCTTCTTCAGAGGCTCAGAGATCTCGGGTTTGTCATCAAGGTGGAGCCCAAAGGCGCATTCTATGTTCTGGTCAATGCGAAGCACCTGGCGGAGAGTTCCTATGATCTGGCTTTCGACATCCTGGACAAGGCAGGCGTGGGTGTAAGCCCGGGCATCGATTTCGGCCGAAACGCGGAGGGCTATATCCGCATTTCCTATGCCAACTCCCTCGACAATATCAAGGAGGGGCTCGACCGCATAGAAAGCTATCTCCAGAGCTGTTAGCCGTCTGCTGAAAAGCATCCATCTGCGGCGTTATCCTCGTTCCTCGTCGTTGCGACGTACTACCACGTACGACTCACTCCTCGGAACTTCGGATGCCTTGCATCTGAATGCTTTTGAGCAGCCGGCCGGACGGGATATCTTTGTTGGTCCCGACTCGAGTGATTTAATGCCCGCATTTGCTCACCAATCATGTGTACCACACAAAGCAAATGCCGAGGAAGATTTGAACGATGTACCCGAGATCCTGTGACTGCGCATGGAAATTTCTTTTCTGGTCAGTGCTTTTCGAGAGAGCCAATATCCCCCCGCGGACAAACCCGAAGTGGCCTTTGCCGGTCGCTCCAATGTAGGCAAATCATCCTTGATCAACGTCCTTCTGAACCGAAAAAAACTGGCCAGGACCAGCTCCACACCAGGTCGAACCCAGGCCATCAATTTTTTTTCCGTGGATCGTCTGTTTTATGTGGTCGATCTGCCGGGCTACGGTTTTGCAAGGGTCCCCTTGGAGGTGAGAGCTTCCTGGGGGAAAATGACCGAGACCTATTTGCGCAGCCGACCCAACTTGAAGGCGGTGGTGGTCATCATCGACATTCGGAGAGGTCCGGGTGACGGGGACCTTAATCTGCTTCACTTCCTGGAGCGGTTCGGGAAAAAGGCCATCGTCGTGCTCACAAAGGCGGATAAGCTCTCCAGGCAGCAATGCCGCTCCGGGCTCACGGAGATCACAGAGGAACTGGCCGGCAGGATCGATGGGGTTCCCACGCTTTTCTCTGCAAAAACCAGGGCAGGACGGGGCGAGGTCTGGGTGAAGGTGCTTGAATCTATGGAGATCGATAGGTATCAAGACCGTAAGCCTTGATTTTCTTGTGCAGGTTGCTCCTCTCGATGCCGATGGCATCCGCGGTTTGGGAAATGTTCCATTTGTACTCCTGCAGCTTTCTTGCAAGATAGGCTTTTTCGAAGTTCTCTTTCGCCTCCCTGAGCGTGAGGGCTTCGAGGCTCGATGAAAAGGCGATATCCATATCGGGTTCCCGGCTGTAGGGCGGGGGAATGTGGGAAGCAAGGATTTCCATCCCGGGCGTCATGATGACCAGCCTTTCCACGAGGTTCTTGAGCTCCCGAACATTTCCCGGCCAGGAATACTGGGTGAGTTTTTCCAAGGCCTCGCTGGAAAAGCTTTTGGGTTCCACATTCATATTCATCGAAATCTCTTTGAGGAATTCTGCTACGAGGGCAGGGATGTCTTCAACCCGTTCCCTGAGCGGCGGGACGCGGATAGGAATGACATTCAGGCGATAATACAGATCATCCCTGAAACGGCCCTTCTCGATTTCAGCCTCCAGGTCTTTGTTGGTGGCTGCGATCACCCGCACATCCACCTGAATGGTCCTGGATCCACCCACTCTTTCGAACTTCTGCTCCTGAAGGATTCTGAGCGTTTTGGACTGGGCCTTGAGGCTCATGTCGCCGATCTCGTCGAGAAAAAGCGTTCCTTCATGGGCCAGGTCGAATTTGCCTTTCTTCATCGAGGTTGCGCCGGTGAAAGCTCCTTTTTCGTGGCCGAAGAGCTCGCTCTCGATGAGTTCTTCCGGGATGGCCGCGCAATTGACCTCGACCAGAGGCTTCCGGTTTCTTTTGCTGAGCCTGTGGAGGGTGTGAGCCACCAGTTCTTTGCCGGTCCCGTTTTCTCCTGAAATAAGGACCCACGCGTTTGTCGGCGCCACGATGCGGATCTGCTCCTTGAGTTGCGTGATGAGTTCATTATCGCCGGTGAACCGGTACTTGTCCTGCGCTTTTTCTCTGAGCAGGGTGATTTCTTCTTCGAGGCGGGAGTAATCCACCGCATTGCTGATGGAAAGGAGAACTTTTTCCAGAGACAGAGGTTTTTCAATAAAGTCATAAGCGCCAAGCTTCGTGGCTCTCACGGCTGTCTCGATGGTGCCGTGACCGGACATCATGATCACGGGAAGGCTCGGGTGGGAAGCCTTGATCTTGACAAGGGTTTCAATACCGTCCATTTCAGGCATCCAGATATCGAGCAGGACGATGTCGGGGAGCACCTCGTCGATTCTTTCCAGGGCCGAAAAGCCGCTCGCAGCGGTGATCACCTCCAGTCCCTCGTCGTTCAGGATGCCTTGAAGAGATTGAAGGATGCTCTCCTCGTCATCCACAATGAGTACGGTCCTTGCCATGTGAACCCCTATCCCCGGCCCCCCATCATCTCAAGGGCTATTTGCGCTGTTCTTTGGGATGCGGACACGGATCCCAGCTTCTCTCGCACCTTGATCAAATCCTCTACCATATGTTCTCTTCTTTCACGATCCCCCAACAAGGAAAGGGCTTCCCGGGTCAGCCTTTCAGCGCTCACCTCATTTTGGATCAGCTCAGGGACGATTTTTTTCCGGGCCACGAGGTTGGGCAGCCCGATTGAAGGGACTCTGATCATCTTTTTGCCGATCCAATAGCTCAAAGGGGAGACCCGGTAGAGGATGACCATCGGGACCTGCATAATCGCTGTTTCAAGCGTAGCCGTGCCGGATGCAACAAAGGCGAAGTCGCAGGCACTCAGAACCCTGTGCATGTCCCCGTGGATGACTTGAATCTCCACGGGATGATTTCCAAGGATGGAAGCGATCACCTCTTGCGGGATGGTCGATGCTCTGGGCAAGAGGCATTTCAGATCCGGAAAGGTGTTGCGCAGCTCGAGGGCGGCCATGGCCATGGTGGGCAAAAGATTGGCCACCTCTTCCTTCCTGCTTCCCGGGAGGAGCCCGACGACCGGATAAGCTTCTTTCATGCCCAGCGCTCTCAAGGCACTGTTTTTCTCGATGCGGGGAGGAATGACATCAAGCAAGGGGTGCCCCACATACTCCACATCGAGACCTTTTTGCCGAAAGTAAGCTTCCTCAAAGGGCAGGATCACGGCAAGTCGATCCACCCGCTGCCTGAGCTTTTCGACCCGTCGCCTTCTCCAGGCCCAGACTTGAGGGCTGATATAGTAGAGCACGGGAACCCCAAATCGTTTTGCGACGCGGGAGAGCATGATGTTGAAGTCCGGATAGTCGATGAGAATCAGGAGATCGGGCCGATCCTGCTTCACGATGTTTTTGAGGCTCCTGTAAGCGCCGGCAATCGTGCGAAGCCTGGGAAGCACCTCGGTAAGACCCACCACCGCCATTTCCGAGCAGGGGACGAGAATATCCACCCCTTGGGTTTCCATGTTCCGGCCCCCGATGCCTCGGAACACGATTCCGGGATCGAGTCTCTTCATCGCCCTCACGAGGTTTGAGCCGTGCAGGTCCGCCGAAGCCTCGCCGGCAACGATAAGCACGAGACGGGATTTCATGGCATCAACATGGGGTCTGAAAATTCTTGCACCCTTTTTCGATCTGGTCGATGATCGCCAGGGCATACCGGAGAGCTCTTCTTCCGTCATGGCCCGAGACGACCGGATGCGATCCGCTGAGCACGCTCTTTACAAAAGAGGCGATTTGGTCCGCCAGGGGATCGGTCCCTTCGAAATGCGTTTTATTGGAGGTGACCTGCGGGAAATCATGGCGATCCCTCAGGAGCCCATCAAGCTTGGTGACGGTGATCTCTCTCTTGAGACAGTTGACGGAAAGGTAGGAGTCGGGCTGAAAAATTCGGATCTTTCGCAGGGGTTTGTCGGAGACCCGGCTCGCGGTCAGATTGGCAACCGTGCCGTCCTCGAAAATAAGCCTGGCATTGGCGATGTCCGTCTTATCCGTGAGCACGGACATGCCTACAGCATGGAGTTCTTTGACTTCCGATGGGACCACATGGAGAATGATGTCCAGGTCGTGGATCATGAGATCCAGCACCACATCCACGTCTGTTCCTCGAACGGTGAAAACATTCATGCGATGAGACTCAAGGAAAACAGGTCGGGTCAGAAGAGATTCCATTCTGACCACGGCCGGATTGAACCGTTCCACGAGCCCCACTTGAAGAACAAGGCTTCTTTCCCGGGCCATGCGAATCAGGGTGTCTGCGGGTTCGAGTTGATAGGTGATCGGCTTTTCCACCAAGAGGTGGACGCTCCGGGCGAGGACGTCCTTCGCTACATCAAAGTGTTTTTCAGTGGGAACGGCAAGACTCACGGCATCCACCAGAGGAAGAAGGTCATGGTGGCTCGGAAAGGTGGGAATACCGTAACGGCCGGATACTTCAGCGGCTCTGGGGCCGTTCGTATCCACAACGCCCACCAGGTCGACGTGGGGCAGCGCTTTATATTTCTGAACGTGGTATTCGCCGAGGTGGCCGACGCCGATGACGCCCACGCTTAATCTGTCTTGCTTCAACGCGATACCCTCTCCAGGGCTTGAATAAAAACCAGTAACCGTTCACGGGTTCAAAGGTTCAAAGGTTCAGGGTTTCATTTCTGCCCCCCGGGTTCCACGTTGGAGGCGGATTGTCTTATGACAACCCCGTTCTTTGCGTTGCCCCATGAAAACCAGGGGGCCATGGGAACCTATTTAGCGAAGACAGCCTGCTTCAGCAGGTTTTGGGGTCGTCCATGCTGCCTTTGTCCCCAACCTTGAACGTTGAACCCAGAACCTGTGAACCCTTACAGAAACCAGGTCCGCACCAGGGCTTTTCAGTGGTCTTCAAGAGCGACGATGGAAATACCGGATTTTTCAGCATACGCTATCATTTCTTTTTTGTCAAAAATCAACGTTCTTCCGGCTTCGACAGCCAGGGCGGAGGCTTTGACCCGGGCCATGGTGCGGACCGTCTCGATGCCTACGGCGGGCACATCAAAGCGAAGATCCTGGCGGGGCTTGCTGACCTTCACGACCACGGTATTCTCCTTGCCCAGACTTCCTCCTCGCAAAATAGCCTCATTGGTGCCTTCGATGGCTTCCAGGGCAAGGACCGTTTTTTTTCTCACCACCACGCACTGGCCGATATCCAGCCGTCCCAGCTCTTTGGCCACCTGCCATCCAAAACGAATATCCTCTTGCTCGGTGCGGCTGGGCTTTCTGCGGGTCAGGCGTCCCGGGGGCGCCACGAGATCGGGCAGGTAGAGGGTGGAGCTGACGATCTCAATCCCTTCCTTGGCCAGTTCGGCCGCGACCGCTCTCAGGATGTCATCGTCATGAAAAACGGCCAATCTCGACATCACAGCCAGGCCTTTAAGGTCAGGCCGGATGTTCTCGAACATCTTCTTTTTGGTGATGGTTCCAGCCAGGATGGTTTTGCGGGCCCCTTTCTTTTTCAGGGTTTTGATCAAATGCCCGAGTTGTCCGAGCTTGATCCAGACAATCTCATCCACCTTTTCTGAGAGGTTCGGATCCGTCTCCCCCACGTGGGCCACGGCGACGACATGGAGCCCTTTTTTGCGGGCGGCATCGGCGGCCATGAGAGGAAACCGGCCCCCTCCTGCAATCAGACCCAGGACCTCCTTCTTTTCATCGCTGTTTGAAGATGCCATCCTTTATTCTCATGAGGTTTTCAAAGGGCTATGGCTTCACGAACCCTGAACCTTGAACCCTGAACGGTATGTAAGGAGCTATCTCAGGATTCCTCTTTTTGATTTGACCAGAAAAGAAAGGAGCCGTTCCAGTTCCGGAAAAGAGGGAATCTCGTCCCGCACCTGTTTGATCCCCTCGCCGAAGGACCGGTTTCCCCGCCAAAGGATGCGGTAAGCCTTCTTGAGACCGGCGATTTTTTCAGGCGCCCAGCCGAGGCGGGTCAGACCTCTTTGATTGACGCCGTAAAGCTTGGCCCTTTCCCCGGCGACAATCATAAAAGGGGGCACGTCCCGGTCGATTCCGGCTTTTCCTCCAAGAAAGGCATAGGCGCCGATGCGAACGAACTGGTGCACGGCCACCATGCCGCCGAATATAGCGCAGTCGCCCACCTGGACATGGCCGCCAAGGGTCGCGGCGTTGCCCATGATGATCTTGTTTCCCAGGATACAGTCATGGGCAACGTGGGAATAGGCCATGAGATAGTTCTCGCTCCCGACAACCGTTTGCCGATCCTGTTTTGTGGTGGCCCGGTTGATGGTGGTAAACTCCCGGATGAGGTTGTCGTTCCCGATGATAACGTGTGTGTCTTCTCCCCGGTAGCCGATGTCCTGAGGTGGAAACCCGATGGAAACAAAGGGATAAAGGGTGTTGCGCTCGCCGATCCGCGTATGCCCCTCAATGACGACGTGGGAGAGAAGGGTCGTGTCTTTGTCGATGGTCACATGATCGCCGATCGTGCAGTAAGGTCCGACTTTCACGCCCTCGGCCAATTCCGCGCGAGGACTCACTACCGCTGCAGGATGAATATTCATGTTTAGCCTATGGTCGCCACCAGTTCCGCTTCCGCCACAAGGGCATCGTTCACAAAAGCCTTGCCCGCCATCTTCCACACCCTGGAGCCCGCCCTCAAGGGCACGACCTCGAAAACGAGCTGATCTCCGGGCACGACCGGTTTTCGGAACTTGACCTTATCGATGGCCATGAAATAGATGAGCGGTTGGCCGGCTTGCTCGGTCAAGCCCGAAGTGGATAGGCCGGCGAGCACACCTCCTGTTTGGGCCATGGCCTCCACAATAAGGACTCCCGGCATGATGGGTTTTCCGGGGAAGTGACCCTGGAAAAAAGGCTCATTCGAGGTCACGTTCTTTATGCCCACCACTCTCTTGCCGGCCTCCAGCTCCACGATCCTGTCTACGAAAAGAAAGGGGTAGCGATGGGGAAGGATCTTGATAATATCCTCGTAAAGAAGAGGGAGCTTTATTTCCGCAAAGCTTTTCTCCATCACGTCTTCAACCCTCCGATCACGGTTTCTTGAAGAGACTTTCCAGGTTCGAAAGTTTCTTTTCCAGATCCCTGAGGCGAGCGAAAAACTCAGGGAGCCTGGTGATGAGGCTGCTGGTTTTCAGCCATAAACGATGGGGCATGGCCGGTGAGCCTGACACCATCTGGCCTTGGGAGATCGACTTGGGCACACCGGCCTGAGACCCGATCATGGCCTTGTCGGAAATCTCCAAGTGATCCCCGATGGCGGCCTGCCCGCCGATCACCACCTGTTTGCCGACCTGCACGCTGCCCCCGATGGCAGCCTGAGCAACGATCACGGTGTCTTCCCCGATCCATACATTGTGGGCGATCTGAACGAGATTGTCGGTTTTAACCCCGGACCTGATCCATGTCTTGCCCAGGGCGGCCCGGTCAATACAGGAGTTGGCCCCGATCTCCACATGGTCGTCGATCTGCACGATCCCCAACTGGGGAATCTTGATATTGCTCGAGCCTTCACGAACAAAGCCGAACCCGTCCGCGCCGATGACGCAACCTGCGTGGATGATCACGTCGCATCCGATGATACAGTCGTGCATCACCGTGACATTCGGGAAGAGAATGGTTCGATTCCCCACCCTTGCGCGGTCCCCTACAAAGACACCGGGGAAAAGGATGACCTCATCGCCGATTTTCGCACCTTCTCCTATATGGACAAAGGGATAAACCGAAACATGGTTTCCCAGCAGGGCGCTTTTTCCAATGTAAGCCTTGTCGCTGATGCCGGGATGCCTCGCCACAGGGGGAGCGAAAAGAGCCGCAACCTTGGCGTATGCAAGAGAAGGGTTGGGGACCATGACCTGGGGGCCGGAAAAGCTCTCCAACCGCTGGGGCACCAGGAGCGCCGAGGCCTTTGTTTTTGCCGCTTGTTCCCGGTAGCGGGAATTTGCGAAAAAGGAAATCTCTCCCTCCGTGGCCTGTTCGAGGGAATTGATTCCGGTGATTCGAGTCTCGTCATTCCCTAAAACCTCGCCCGACACCTGCTCGGCGATTTCTTTGAGGGTAAACATCCATGCCCCTTTGTCGATTTTACCCGGCCTTCGGAGCCGGGAAGTCTTCAACGCTTACTGGTACACTTTATCATAGGCTTCAATCACACGGTCCGTGATATCAACCGCTTTGCTGTAATAGACGAGGCCCATGGTCCTTCTCTCCAAAATCAGGGTGTAACCCTCTTTTTCAGCAAGCTTTTCAACCACTTTTTCAAGTTCAGCCATGATCTTCCTGATAGCTTCCACCTCGGTATCCTTCATCTCCTGGGTGAACTCGTCGTGAAGGTACTTGTAATAACGACGCTTCTTCTCCAACTCCTTTTTCTTGTCCTCCTGGGCGTCGAGGCTGAGCATCATGCTCTGTTTCTTGAAATCCTCTTCAAGCCTTGCGAGGTTATTCCTTTCATCATCCAGCTTCTTTTGCAGTTCCTCGAATTTACTTTTCATGGCTGCTGCGGTTTTTTGAAAGGCCTTCGAGGTCTGCTGGAGCTTGTCGAGATTCACGACGCCGATCTTCACCGGTTGGGCGGCCGTTAGGCCGGTCTGCACGAAGAAAAGCGTGATCAAAGCCAAGACCGTAAACAAAACTCTTTTCATAAATCCCCCTTTATTTGTGTCATTGGACGTTTCGGAAGTTTTGTACCCGTTTGAACTCAAACTAAAAGAACCCGCCGATCGAGAATTCCACATTGCCGCTGGGGTCACCCGTACGAGGGTTCAAAACAAAACCATATTCTATGCGGATCGGCCCGAGAGGAGAATACCACCTCAATCCCGGCCCCGCAGACATTTTGATATCCGAGAAGGTGAAACTGTCGTCTTTTCCGAAAACATTCCCGGCATCGAAGAACACAAGACCTACGACTCCCTGCTCCTTGGAAATAGGAAAGCGGAATTCCACATTGTAGACCATCATCTTCTCACCGCCGAGGTCCTGGCCCGTAGCCGGGTCCGTGAGGGTAATACTGTACCAATCGTAGCCGCGGACCGTGGTGATACCGCCTATCCTGTACTTCTGGAAGTCAGGGAGCCTTCCTCCCTCTCGCTGCTGGACATAGCCCCACCGTCCCTGGACCATAAAAGAGGTTTCCCAGGGCAAAGGGAAATACCAGCCAGATTTCAATTCGTAGCGGTTAAAATAAGCATCGCCCCCAAGGACCCCGCCGGCATATTCGACGGAAACCGTGTTTTCAGATCCTCTGGACGTATTCCACGGTTTGTCCCTCGAGTCTCTCTCAAGACCCAAGGTGATGCTGCTGGTCACGGTCACTCCCATCTCCTGCTGAATGGAAAGAGGCGCCGTCGGCACCACGTCGTAGATGTCGGAATCATCATAAAGGTATCTTGCCGTGGCCCAGGTGTATTCGTCAACTCCGAGCGGCGCCCTGAACCGGAGAGCGCCTCCAAAGGCGTCCCTTGAGTAGTCGTCGTATTCCCTGTCCCATTTGAAAACATCGATGCCTGCGGATAGGCGTCGGTCAAGGAACCAGGGCTCGGTGAAACGGATATCAAACTCGGTGTTCTTGGTGCTGAACTTTGTGGTGGCTGACAGTGTTTGGCCCCGACCGAAGAGGTTGCGCTGCGATACCTGGAGGAACCCGATAGCGCCTTCATATCCACTGTAGCCTGCACCGATGCTGAAAGAACCCGTTGGCTGCTCTTTCACGTTGATATCCACAATCATCAGGTCATCCCGGCTGCCTTTCTTGGTTTGGATTTCCAGGTCCTCGAAATAGCCAAGGCGTTGAAGCCTCTCGGTGCTCTTTGTGAGTCCTATGCCTGTAAAATACTCTCCTTCAATCACATCGAGCTCTCGCCGGATGACCTTGTCCCGGGTAACGGAATTCCCGAAGATGTTGATGCGCTCAAAACGGACTTTTCCGCCCGAGGTGATCCGATAAGCAATATCCACCTGGTGGTTCTTGTCGTCCTCATTGACAATGGGGACGACATCGGCATAGGCGTACCCTTGATTGGAATAGACGCTGCGCAAAGCAAGCACATCCCTGCGCACCCCTTCCCTGCTGAAATGCTTCTCCTTCCCGATGCTCACCCTCTTGAGGAGGTCTTCTTCCGGCTCGATCAGATTCCCTTCCACCGTGACGTTGTTCACAGTATAACGCTCCCCTTCCACAATTTGAATGGTGATGATCAAATCACCCTCGTCTTTATAAGTGATTTTGGGATCGCCTGCCTTGGCACGAATGTGCCCTTGGTTATTATAAAAAAGGGTAATTCTTTGAAGATCCGTCTCAAGCTTTTTCTCGTCCAGGAGGCCTGACTTGGTGATCCAGGAGAAAATCCCTTTCTCCCTCGTTTCCAGCACCTTCTTGAGGGCTCGGTCGCTGAAGGCCGTGTTGCCCACGAATTCAATTTGTCGGATGTGAAATTTTTCTCCTTCCTCGATGTCGTAAATCAAAGCGACCTCGTTGCCCGGCAGGTCTTCAATTTTTTCCGTGATTTCCACGTTGTAATAACCCTTTTGCAAGTATAAGTCCCTGATGCGGTTGACGCTCTGCCGGATGTCGGCAGGGTTGAAAATGGAATAGAGCTTGATCCCTGCTTCCTTGGACAGATCGTCGGTTTTGATTTTCTTGTTGCCCTTGAAGGTGATGCGGCCGATGGAAGGTTTCTCCGTGACCTTGAAGGTGACAATGGCGCCGCTCGGCCCCTCTTGGGTCTGGATGGCCACGTCCGTGAAATAGCCCATGGAGAAGATCGCCCGCAAGTCCCTGTCGAGTTTATCATCATCGAGGCTTTCTCCCTTCTTGCTCTCCACAACGGCAAGAACGGCTTCAGTTTCAACTCGCCGGTTGCCCTGCACCTGGACGGAGTCGATCTGCGCAATGCCTGCAATCCGGTTGTAGAGGCTTTTGGACACTCGCTCCAGGGCCTCCGGCAGCCTGTCGACGTCCTCGTCAACCATGAAGATCGAAAAGGGGGGTTGTTGCCCTTCTACGTCCTGGGCCTTCACATCCAGGCTGATGGTTCGGCCGATCTGGGTCAGGCTGCCCGAAACGAGGAAGTCGGCCTGCAATGCCAGCCCCAGAGCCGACACCTCCGCGGTCCCGAGGGCCGGTAGAGAGGAAAGAGGATGCCGGTTCACCAGGCTTGGGGGAACCGTGGAAATCCCCAAATCCGCCAGGCGCGTGCTCAACATTTCCTGCAGTCCCAGTCTCAGGTGATCCAGAGATTCAGGGGCGTTGATCGAAAAGGGAAGGACGGCCACCGCCTTTCCCTGTTGAGTATGACCGGGGCAGGGAAACAAGAGACAAACCACGAGGATCGTCCGGATGATCCCTTTCCAGGGGTTTAAGCCGGTTTCGACCGGTCTATCTTTCGAAGCGTAAGCGACCATCCATGATCTCCACTTGTTTCAACATGCGCTCAGCCAATCGGTGGTTGTGGGTTGCAATCACCATGGTCAGAGCTTCCTCGGTATTCAGTTGGACGAGAAGGTCGACGATGCCTTCTCCGGTGGCGGCATCGAGGTTCCCTGTGGGCTCGTCCGCCAGCAGGAGCCTGGGTTTCATCACAAGCGCTCTGGCTATCGCGACGCGTTGCTGCTCACCGCCGGAAAGCTCTCCCACCCGGTGGTTCAACCTCCGATCGAGGCCGACCTTGATAAGGATCTCTTCGGCTCTTCCCAACGCTTCTTTCTTGCCTGCCCGAGCGATGAGCGCAGGAATGGCGGCGTTTTCCAGGGCATTGAATTCCGGAAGGAGGTGATGGAATTGAAAAACAAACCCGATTCGTCGACTCCTTAGTGCACAGATCTCTGCCTCACCCAACTCTCGCAGGTCGCGGCTTTCAAATCGAACGACGCCTTCGGAGGGCTGTTCCAGGGTGCCTATGATATTGAGAAGCGTTGATTTACCGGCCCCTGAAGCCCCGATGACGGCCAGGGTTTCACCCTTTTCGACCACCAGGTCGATTCCTCTCAAAACATGAATGGAAAACCCGTTATGAGCAAAGGACTTGTGAACATTTTCAAGTTCCAGCACGCAAGTCTCCTGTAATCATTCATACCTCAGGGCTTCCACCGGGTTCACCCTTGAGGCATGCCACGAAGGATAGAGGGTCGCCAGGAAAGAGATCAGCACCGCAGCCACCGTGACAAAGAGGACGTCATTCATTTCAACCCGAACGGGAAGGGTGGAGATATAATAGATATCCGCAGGGAGCTTGATGAACTGGTACCGGGCAAGGAGATGGCATAACCCGAGGCCTGAGAAGAGTCCTGCCAGGGTTCCGACGACCCCCACGAGAAGCCCCTGAAACATGAAAATGCGCATAATGCTTTTGCTCGTAGCGCCCATGGTGCGCAAAATGGCCACGTCCCGGGTCTTTTCCATGACCACCATCACCAGCGTGCTGATAATATTGAGGGCTCCCACGAGCACGATCATGGTGAGGATGACAAACATGGTGAGCTTTTCGAGTTTCAGGGCCGAAACAAGGCTCCGGTTCATTTGCTGCCAGTCTTTTGTCCAGTATGGATACCCGAGTTTTCCGGAAACGGCTTCCCCGATGCGGTCGGCCTTGTAAATGTCGTCCACCCTGACCTCGATTCCCGTGACCCGGTTTTCCATGCCCAAAAAATCCTGGGCCTCCTTCAAGGACACGTAAACCATGGTCGCATCGTACTCGTACATGCCCGAGTCAAAGATCGCGGTGACCTTGAAGGTTCGGCTTTGAGGAACTCGGCCCAAAGGGGTCAGCTTGCCGAGGGGGGAGACCAGGGTTACCGTGTCTCCCGGTCGGGCGCCGAGGTTCTTGGAAAGTTCTCTTCCCACAATGATGGCCGGCAACCCGTCATGCTCTATGTCGAGGGATTGAAGGGTGCCGCCCTTGATCATCTCCCCGATGCGAGCTACTGAAGGAGCGCTCAGGGGATCTAAACCGCGCAGAACGGCGCCGGTCACGGATCCTTCGCGGTTGACCATGACCTGGCTGTAAACAAAGGGCGTTGTGGCCACAACGCCTTCAACGGTGTCCGCCTGGGCAGCAGCCTTTTCATAGCCGCTGAAAGGCCCCTCGTAGTTCAAGATGAGAAGATGGGAATTGACGCCCAGGATCTTGGACATCAGGTCTTCCCGAAAGCCGTTCATTACGGACAGAACCACGATGAGGGCCATGACGCCGACCATGACACCGACCACGGAAATCACCGTGATGATGGAAATAAAGGCCTGCTTTCGCTTGGCCTTGAGGTACCTGATCCCGAGGAATATTTCAAATAACATGGTGCGGACGCCGAAAATTGACGAGCCTCAACGCGTGAGGACGCGCCTCTATTGAATAGTGAGCAGGGCGTTGATCGGGCAGCACGGGTTGTCGGCTCATTTGGATCTCATATGGGGAAAAAATATCACGTCCCTGATGGAAGGGGAGTCGGTTAGGAGCATCACAACCCTGTCAACGCCGATGCCTTCTCCTGCCGTAGGGGGGAGACCGTATTCCATGGCAGCGATGTAATCTTCATCCATGAACTGGGCCTCATCATCCCCGGCTTCCCTCAGGGAAGCCTGTTGCATGAACCTCTCGCGCTGATCGACCGGGTCGTTCAGCTCGTTGAAGGCGTTGGCAATCTCTTTGCCGCCGATGAAAAGTTCGAATCGGTCCACCATCGCCGGATCCGTCTCACTTCGGCGGGAAAGAGGTGAAATGTCAAGGGGGTAACCATGAACAAAGGTGGGCCTCACGAGCGTGGGCTCCACCAGTTGATCGAAAATTTTGGCCAGGGTTTTTCCGAGACTGTCCTGCTTGGAGAGGACGACATCGCGGGACCGGGCAAAAGCGACGGCCTGTTCCTTGTCTTTCAGGGCTTCATCACTGAGGCCCGCTCTTTCTTTCAGGGCTTCAAAAAGCGAGATCCTTTGCCAGGGCCTGGAAAAATCAATGGCCTGATTCTGGTATTGAATCACGTGCTTTCCGGCTACGTCGTCCAGCACGTAAAGGAATAATTCCTCGGTAAGATCCATGAGGTCTTCGTAAGTGGCATAGGTCATGTAGAATTCAAGCATGGTGAATTCAGGATTGTGTTTGACGGAAATGCCCTCGTTTCTGAAATTCCGATTGATCTCAAAAACTCTTTCCAACCCGCCGATCACAAGCCTTTTCAGATAGAGTTCCGGGGCGATTCTCAAATACAGATTCATGCCGAGCGCATTATGATACGTCTTGAAAGGCCTTGCGGTTGCGCCGCCGGGTATGGGCTGCATCATGGGCGTTTCAACTTCAAGGAAATCTCTACGGATGAAAAAGGTCCTCATGGCTTGGATAATCCGGCTCCTCAACACAAAGACCTCCTTGACCGAGTCGTTGACGACAAGATCAAGATACCTTTGCCTGTAACGGATTTCAACATCCGTCAGGCCGTGCCACTTTTCGGGTAGAGGCCTGAGGGCCTTGGAAAGAAGTTGGATGTCCAGGGCCAGAATGGAGAATTCGCCTGTCCTGGTTTTGAAAAAAGTCCCTTTGATGCCGATGAAATCGCCGATGTCCATGAGCTTGAATATCTTGAAGCGTTCTTCTCCAACCTTGTCCTTTCGAATGTAGGCCTGGATCCGGCCGCTCCTGTCTTTGATGTGGATGAAAGAGGCTTTGCCGAAATCCCGGAAAGCCACAATTCTCCCGGCAAGGGAAAAGGCCTGATTGCTTTTCTCCAGGGATTCGGTATCCAGATCCCCAAAACGTTGCAAGGCTTCCGCCGCGGTCAGGTCGCACTTGTACCCGGCCGGGTAGAGGCTGACGCCCAAGGTCTTGAGGCTTTCCAGCTTCTTTTTTCTGTCTTCCAAGAGGGAGCTTGCTTTTTCCATGGGCTGCGGCGATACTCGCTGAAAAAGGTATTTTTCAATCATTTGTATAAGTTGAATCACTACGTTTAAAGCAATTCACCCGGGGAGTCAAGGTGAAATATCCTTTCGGGCCCGGCCTGCGGCCAAGACAAAAAGATGTACGGCCCACGGCAGGCAGAAGCCCAATCCAAGGGCTGTGGGCCCTCCGTAGATTTTATTGCACCGTCCAAAATCGCGACTTATTGCGGAACATCTCCATTGATGCATTCGTAAAAAGTCCGAAAACCGCCGATTTGTCATTGCGAGCGAAGCGCGGCAATCCCTGGCCCAGACCTGCCAATGACAATTGGGATTCC
>Ga0209498_1000266_pt1 | contig 31798 bp, 24 predicted proteins | sample WalLakDeSediment_FD_184131 | JGI IMG/M metagenome (GOLD analysis project Ga0209498, IMG submission 184131) | Lake sediment microbial communities from Walker lake, Nevada to study Microbial Dark Matter (Phase II) - Walker Lake 11/02/13 Deep... | ecosystem: Environmental > Aquatic > Freshwater >...
CCGCATCCTCACCCACAATCTCGGTCCATGTCCCGTGGTAGGGCGCATTGAGGTCGATCCACGTGATCAATCTGTCCCACCCCTCCTCGTCCAGTTCCACTCCCTGATGTCCTTTCCGTAGCATACGCACCAGTTCCGTGGTATCCGCATGAAATTCCATGGGGGATAAGAGATGATAATCGCTCTCGATTCCCGGCCTCCGCACGTATCTGTGGAGTTCCACGTAGGCAACCGAAAAATTCCCTCCAATCGCGGGACTGACATGGCCTGGAATCTTGGAACTCCAGTCCGTGATCCGTTCCGTGCCCTTGAGATTTGGCAATCCTTCCCTCCCGTCGTGACATGCCAGACAGGAACGATCCAGGACAGGTTGCACTTCCCTGGAAAAGCTAAAGCCGCGGACAGGCCCACGCCAGGGAGAGATGGATGATGGGGGTTCGAGCGAAGCCAAGGCGCTTTGAATGGGGGGTGCCTGGTTCTGACTCTCATGACACCCCACGCAAGAAAGAATCTCGCCAGGCATGGCCGTGAACCAGCTTCTCATCAATTGCAGCGCTTTGCCCTCTTGATCCAGGGGTTGGACGGAAATCGGCGTATTGGCCGGAACCTGAAAGATCGCGGACCCGTCCTCCCGCACGGGCACCGTACCCAACACGCGTTTGATATCCCAGGGTCCATCCATTCCGATGGAACCCAACAATCCCCCCATCCCTCGATAGCTATAGACATAGGTGAACAACCTGAGTCCTTGGACGGTCCCCTTGGGAAGCCCTCGCAATCCTTGCCCTTGATAGATATCGACGAGATAGACCGTGGCGTCTTTTTCATCCAGATTTACACGATCAGGAAGAACAGGTGGACGCGTCGTATCCCGTAAAGGCACGGGCTCGAGCAAAGCGTGGCCTGGTTCTTCCCGAAGCATGAGCAGGTTGTCAAACACATCCACAAGGTAGATGCCCCAGGCATGATCCATGGATGGCTTACAAGCCGTGATCAGATATTTGTCGCTCAGAGGAAAAGGATGGAGAAACTTGGGCCAGGAAGCGTCCACCAGGGCGTCCTTGACCACCGGTTCCACAGATTGTCCATACCCCGGGACGCGTTGGATCACGCCGTCCGCTTCTCTTCGCCCCAGGGCCGGATCAAAGAGCACCAATTCTCCCATTCGCGGAACCCCGTGATGTCCTGAAACGATCCCTGCAACCATGGTGGGATGTCCAGGCACCGGACGCGCGTAGAAGATCCCGTTCGGCCAATAGGAATTGCTGCCATAGTATTCCATCTGCTGGGTGCCGTCAGGATTCATGTGAAAGAGAATACGGGTGTTGGAATGGGGCGTATCCGTATATTCCCACCTCGTATAAAGCACCTTTCCATGATGCAGAAGCGTGGGACACCAGTTCTCGTCCTGATCGAAACAAAGCTGACGAGCGTTGGATCCGTCCCTGTCCATTCTGAAAAGGTTCCCCACATGAGTGCCCCCATACACGCAGGGCACAGCCCACATTGTGGCCGTGGATACATAGAGAATTCTCTCGTCGGGCAAATAGCAGGGATCATAGTTGTCCACATCATCTTCCGATCCCAACGTGACTTGTCTGAGCGCGGATCCGTCTACATTGATCTCCCAGATTTGCCAGCGATCCCTCTCGTCCGGCATGGAGAACAGAATCCTTTGGGCATCGAAATGAAGATCCACATCGCCCACGAATCGGCCCTGTTCCGGACGGTACACGGTGGACATCTCTTGCCGGGTTCTTTTTACCGAGAGTTTAGCGATTTCGTTGTTGTATCCCCGAGCGGGCAAGGCGCTATTCCCTTGCCAATTCTGTGGAAGGCCCAGTCTCGGACTCCCTTCGCTTCGCTTCACCACGAGCAGATAGTCGAAATCGAGCAATGGATTGTCCAACAGGGCTTGTCGCTGAAATTCGCTCGCCTTTTCAATGAGGTTCACTGCCTTCCAGTCCCCCTCCCCCAAGGCTTCTTCCAGATCCTCCCATCGACTCTCCCATTCTCCAATCCGATCGAGTCGTACCCGGCCATGCGGGTATCCTTCCTGAAAAGAAAAGGCAAGATCCTCCACGGTCCTTCGCAGAGCCATCCAGTCGATCCTGGCATGTTCCTCTCGTGCCTGTCTGAAGCGCTCCCTGAGAGCCATAGCCTCCAGGTATGCCACCAGGAAGCCTGGATCCCCTGCCTCGGCATGTTCCCTCACGAGGCGTTCCAGATCCCTTTTCACATCCTTTCCCGCTCGGCCCAATTCCGCGACGGATCTTCTCAGAAGTTCTTGATCCAAGGAAGAGTCCCTTTCCCCCTGAAACCAATCGAGATGTTTTCCGGGCAGATCCCGCATCATCATCCGACAAGGCAGGGGATATCGCTTCGCCAAAATCTCCCAAGAACTCGAGACCGTGTCCTTGCGATTGAGAACATGAAAACGACTGCTTCCATTTTGTCCCGCCACGCTGGAGATGCCCACATAGCCTCGAAGCGACACATACTTCCCATCCAAGGAGAAGCAAAGTTCACTGGGGGCGTGAGCCCATAATCCATGGCTGAACTCTCGACCCCCAATCTCCAGTGGTTTTCCTATATGGCTCTTGTCCCTCAGCAGTTCCCCCCATCCCACCTTCACCGATTCAGGCTTGAGTGAGCTGACCCTATGGATCTCACCAGCCTTGTCCACGAGTTCCAGTTCCGCCCACACGGCCTGATCATAGTCGTACTGGTCGTCCCCCACGTCGGCTATCAGCCAAACATGATCGAGTCCCTCGACACTCACTTCCACGCGTTCGGGAGGATCCCCTCCCCGAAGCAGGGCACTGCGAAAAGGTTGAAAAGAAAGGTCCCTTTCCCGGCGAAGGATCTGCTCTCGAACCCGAACCATCTCCCCAGCCCATGACGAGACAGATCGCTCGTTGGAATCTGACCTCGCACGCGCCGTCCCGGAACCCCATCCCCATCCCGACAAAAGAAAGCCGAAGACAACAAAGCAGCGAATCATGAGTGCGTCGCCTCGATCATTGATGTAAGAGACCTATTCTGTTCAGAGGCCACCATCGCAAAAAGGCCCGTCCCAGAACATTGATCTCCGGAACGAACCCCCAATACCGGCTATCGAAACTGTCCATGCTGTTGTCCCCCAGACAGAAGAGCATCCCTTCCGGAACATGTACAGATTGCCCCTGAGCGAAGAGCATGGAACTTCCCGCCCGATCCTGTTGATTGTAGTAATGCTTGTCCGCAGTGTATTCATGCAGGTTTGTCTTTTCTCCATCCAGATACAAGCACCCTCCCTGGAGCAGGATCTCTTGTCCCCCAACGGCCACCACCCTTTTCACATAATTCTTTCCTTCCTTGTCCTGAACAGCCAGTCCGAGCGTGTTGAATACAATGATATCTCCCGGTCGGGGATCTCTCCATCGAAACACCTGCTTTTTCACGAATGGGATTCGTATCCCATAGATCATCTTGTTGGCGAAAATGCGATCTCCACCGGGCTGCACTCCATGGATCGTCGGTTCCATAGAACCGGTGGGAATGTAGAAGGGTTGCATGATAAAGGTCCGAATCACCATGGCCAGGAGGAAGGCTTCCCCGAAAGGCTGCAAATAATCCACTTTGATTCGATACCACCCCCAAGGCAGCTTTTCTTTCGTCTGTCTGTCGCAAGGAACGTTCGCCTTGGGCGACCGAGAAGGCTTACTTTTCTTTTTTCTGCTCATCGTCTCCTCTTCAATACATTCTCACACAGGATCCGGAAGAACACGCTTCATTTCCGAGAGCCTGTACCCAAAACCCGGGCCTCGCACAGTGGACAGATCCACGGATCCCTCGTGTCTGGAATAGAGTCCGGAATGCACCTGGGCTTCCAGGACCGAGGCCTGTGGATAAAACTGCATGCTGTTGGTTTCCACGCCCATGATCGTCCCGGCATGCGCGGCCAAAAGACAGTGGGGAATCTGGGCCAACATGGGGTTGGTCAAGTCCTGTACCATCAACGTCATCCCGTGAGCCTTGGCCCAACACAGCGTCAACAGGGCGCCTGTTTGTGTCTTGCAGGTCTTCAACGCCACGCCCGACCATCCCAAGCTTCGCCCCATTCGCACCAACTGCCAGTCGTGGGCGCTCTCATCCATGAAAAGAGGCTTCCGTGCTGAAACGCTATGCACATCGATCTGGTTGGCTTCCAGATCGTATGGAAAAGGCTGTTCCACGTAGAGGATCATGCCATAAAGACATGGATGATCCATCATCAGTCCGTCCAGGATCTGATTGACATAGTCAGGATTCATCACGGTACAGTTGAAATCCGAACTGAGCCATCGGACGCCGTGCGCCCGCCCGATTTCCCCCACGCGAATCAATCTCTGCCGATCCCATGTCTCATCGTTCCCCCTGAGTTTTACCTTGAGACAGGTCAATCCATCCCTCTTGATCCAGTCCTCCAGGAGCACAGGGTATCCATCTTCCGGTTCCTGTCCGGTCTTCTCCTCCTCGTCCACCAGATCCTTGCCTCCCACCAGGTGCCAGGCAGGCATCTTCTCTTTCCTGGGATAGTCCAGGTAATTCACTGGGAATTTGCCTCGAAAGGATACCCCAGACCCTTTGGCAGAGGAAAGATACGATCCCAGATCCCTGTTCATAAAAGGATCCCTGTAGGTCTCGTAGACGGGCAAGTCATGGCACGTGCCATACGCGTCATGGACCGCGATATCGAAAGCGGAACAGCAGACCAGTGCCGCGAGCCAAGGCATGGCCTCGCCCGACCGCTTGGCATTAAAACCTTCATGAAGTCCCTTCAACACCCCATAGATAAAGTCATACCCTATCTCCATGGGATGACCTTCCTCCGGGAAATCCAGCCAGGCTTCTTTGATCTGGACGCAAAACTCTTCCAGTGCCTCGTGGCGTTCCTCGTAGCTCAAGTCACTGGGCCAAACCCATTGGACGCTAAGAGGTGTTTCCCCCCAACCCTGAGCCATGTTTCCTCGAGTATCTTTCACCAGTGCCTTGACCCGGGCGCAGGTCACCCAGGTCAATGTCTCCGAGCCAAATTTAAGGGGTATTCTGGTCTGTACGGGTAAAAAGTACAGATCCATGTGCTGCACTCGAATGTTCATGGAGTTGTTCATCGAGGTTTCTCCTGGACCCTGAGCAGGGCGTGTGTGGAGGAACACGGGGACTTTTTGCGTTGTTCTTGCCCGTCCGTTATTATAGGACACAAATCACACAGACCAAACCCATTTTTGTCGATGTGCTGGATCTATCTGGAAAGGCTGACCTGAGAACATGTATGGGTCAACGCTTCTCTTTTTGGTTTGCTCAACGGCGAACGCAAGCGATCTGGAATTCCGGTACCGCCTTTTCTCCGACCTGTGCCATCAATGCCCCACACCGCTTCAAAGAGAAATCCTGGCAGGGGCCGAATCCATATATCAAGTCCTTCATTCCCTGCAGGTCGAGAATTCACTCAGCAAGAGATTCAAGCGGTAATCCACTCCACGGACGCTGGACTCAGGATTCCCATCACCCTGGGCAGCGATCATCCGGCGAGAACCGTGGGATGTTTTCGAACCTATGTCAAGGTAGACGGACCCTTCAGCTACAACGCCTGGTTGGAAGGAATTCGCCGAGGGAAAACCATGATTACCTCAGGGCCTTTGCTCCTTCTCAGCGTCAACGGCCATGACGTGGGTGAGACGATTCAGGCCAGCTTGGGGGATTCACTCGAAATCCGCGTTTCCGCTCGTTCCAGACGACCTTTGGGACGTCTGGAAATCGTTTCGAACGATGGTCCCATCGCCTCGATCCATACCTCTCAAAAAAAGGCGACCCTTCTTCACAAGATCACAGCGGACGAGGGACGTTGGTTTTGCGCCCGTTGCTCAAGAAGCGATCTGCAGGATCCCATGGAAGAGCCCGACATTGCTCATACGAGCGCCATCTATGTCCATATCAATGGGGCGCCTCCCTTGAGGAAAGAGTCTGTTCAGCGATGGCGCGAAAATTTGCGACAGCACAAGGAGCGTGTCCAACGGTATGGACGGTTTTCCTCGCCAGACCAACTCCAGGAGGTCCTCCACCACATTCAAAGCGCCATGGATGCTTACAAAGCTTTGGAAGAATGAATTGACCCCTAGGACTCCAGCCCCGTGAGTCCTTCCCTCACGGCATACTTGGTCAGTTCTGCCACCGTACGAATGTGAAGTTTCTCCATGATGGAACGGCGATGCGTCTCAATGGTTTTGACGCTCAAATGAAGACGGTCCGCAATCTCCTTGGTACTCTTGCCTTCGGCCAAAAGCTGCAGCACCTCTCTTTCCCGGTCGCTGAGAAGCTGGGACGCGGTCTGCTCGCCTCGATCCAGGCGATTGACATAATCCTCCAGCACCACATCCACCACCTTTCCGCTGAGATAGGGCCTGTTCTTATACATCGTGCGAATCCCATGAGCCAACTCATCAAAGGCACAGTCCTTGAGCATATAACCTGATGCCCCCACACTCAGCATCTTGGACACAAACCGACGATCCGAATGCATGGAAAGGGCCAGGATCTTGGTGTTGGGGCGTTCACTCAGGATCTGTTTGGCCGCGTCGATCCCATTCAAATCAGGCATGGTCACATCCATGACCACCACGTCCGGTTGCTTTTCCATGGTCATTCGAATCGTATCCAGGCCATTGTCCGCTTCCCCTACAACCTCCATATCCTCTTGACGATCGATGAGCGCTTTGAGTCCCTCTCGAACGATATTATGATCGTCCGCCAGGACAACACGAATCTTCATGGCTGACCCCATCCCTTTGGATAACACCACCTGCCATAGCCACGTTCAACTCGGTTTTCCTAATAAATATACAATATTTCTTCTGTCAAGGCACATTAGAAATGTCACATGGATATCGAGTTGGAAGGTGGGATTGCTCTCACCTTCCTCTCACACCACCTGACGTGCGGTGCCGCATGGCCAGAAACCTTGTACTCACAGAGGCTTCAATCCAGCGACCGTGTTCCTGTCAAGCCGCATGACCATCTCCGTCACCAAGCGACAAGCGGCTTCGAAATCGTCCATATGGATCAAGCCAGCCTGCGAATGGATGTAGCGAGTTGGAACTCCAATACAGAGGGTGGGAATCCCTTCGCCATGCACATGAATGAAACTACCATCTGTAGCGCCTCCCTCCATGATGCTGAGCTGAATGGGAATCTCGCAAGCCTCAGCCACCTCGATGGCCAAATCCCGAAGCTTCAAATTGGGAATCATTCTGGCATCCAAGACCAGGATTTGAGGTCCTTTGCCCAAAGCACCAGCCATGTCCTCGCCTTTCCCTCCCGGCACATCGTTTGCGATACCCACCTCCATGACAATCGCCATATCCGGATCGGTCCTTTCGCTGGCAGTCATAGCCCCTCGGCATCCAACCTCCTCCTGTACCGTGCCTGCGCCAATGACCGTATTGGGATGAGTCCTGTTCCCAAGATTCTTCAACACTTCGATGAAAAGGGCGCAACCCAGCCTGTCGTCCCAAGCCTTGGAAAGGAGCATTCGTTCGTTTTTCATTCGCTGAAATGGAAACCGAGGAAGTATCGGATCTCCCACGCGAATTCCGAATTCCCCTTCAGCCTGTGCCTTGTCCTTTGCTCCCACATCGATGAACATATCCTTCTTCTCTACAACCTTTTTCCGTTCCTCCTGGGAAAGCAGATGGGGGGGACTGCTCCCAATGATGCCTCGTATTTCTCCCTTGCATGTATAGACGATCACTTCCTGACTAAGCAAGACTTGATCCCACCAACCACCCAGGGGTGAAAAACGAAGGAAACCCTGTTCATCTATGAATTTGACCATGAATCCCACCTCGTCCATATGCGCTGGGAGAAGGATTCTGGGACGATCTGATTCGCCTTTCTTCCAGCAAAACAGATTTCCCATGTTGTCCGTTTCGAAATTTGCCACACCCTCGAGCGATTCGCGAATCACTTCTCGAATTCGTTCCTCACAACCGGCCGCGCCGGGGGTTTCAGTCAACCTGCGCAAGAGCTCCACGGTGGACATGACTCCTCCTTAGATCTGAAAAAGATTTTGTCTCAACGGACAGGCATTCTCATGGCCAGTCTAGCCAACCTGCCTGCCAGATTCCAGCCCGCTCTCAGTCTCCAGGACCACCCTCCTCTTCGCGCGTGCCTAAGCAGGTTTCTGGGTCTCAACAACATCCTGGAATAGACCCACCTTCTCAGATCGCATAGATCCATGTCCGTTAGATCATGGGTTCTGACCACCGGCCGTTCCGCCAGAGGAAAATACCGGGACCAATCCCGGGTCAAGAGCAGTCCTTCCCTTTCGTAGTAGGAGTACATCTCCGTGTTGGGGAAAGGAGTTGCGAAGCAAAATTGCACGTAGAATGGATCGATTCTTTGGAGAAAAGAGACGGTCTGTCCGATCGTGCCCCGCGTCTCACCTGGCAATCCCAGGACCACCATGCCATAGAAAAGCATATCTACCTCATGGCACCAGGCGGCCGCTCGTTCGATCTGATCCAGCGTTACGCCCTTCCCGGTCCGTTCCAAAACGCTGGGGGCCCCGCTCTCAATGCCTATGGCCACCTCGACACACCCCGCCCGTTTCATTAGAGCCAGTCCTTTTCGGTCTACCCCATCTGCCCTGGCACATGCCACCCATTCCAACGAGGGCAGTCGATCGAGCATCCCTTGACACAGGGTTTCCATCCTTTCGCTTGCCACGTCCAGTAGATCATCGAAGATCAGGAACCGACGCACTCCCCAATCCTGGGTCAGCTGTTCCATCTCTTCAAGGACTCTCCCCGGGCTTTTCTTCCTTTGTTTCTGCCTTCCATAGGCACAGAAAGTACAACGATAGGGACATCCGCAAGAGGTCCACAAGGTAGCCATGGGCGCTTGCAGAACCCCTGTATGATACGGCCAAGGCTGGGGAAGAATCCCATAGTCGGGTTGTGGCAATGAATCCAAATCCTCCCAGACCCAACAGGAAGCTTCGGATCCCAAGTCCTCCTTCATTAGGGTTCCATTAGGTTTTTCACCCCCCTGGGCGAGAAAAGCCACCGTCTCGGGAAGCAGACGTTCCGGTTCTCCGGACAGAAAGACATCCACCGAATCTCTGGCAAGGATCTCGTCACGCATGGCGGGAAGATCCCCGATAATCTTGTTTCGAACCACAACCTGAGCTCCCATGGATTTGGCCAGATCGCAAACTCGAAGGTCCTGTTCCTGGGTGTCGAATCCAAATCGAAGGAAAACGACTTCCGGAGCACAAGAGCGCAGGAAAACCTCCACGGCAGACAAATCCGCGTTCAGACCATTGGCATCGAAGAAATAGACTTCATGGCCCCGGGTCTCGAGGAGAGGCGACAGAGTAAGAAGTCCCAATGGAGGATACAATGCGCCCAGATCCTTATGTTCGTAGCGCTCTTCTCGCACCACAGGATAGCCCTGTACACGTGGGGGGTTGATCAGGGCAACTCTCATTCGTAATCCCTCACATGTCCCATCAGGGATCTCACACCTCGGAAAGCCAAGCGCATATCCTCCATGTTCCTCAAGCTGAGCAGGGATTTCAGGACAAAAGCAGGGTGCAAATGAAGTCCCCAAAAACGCCTGCACCAGGCGGAAACGTCGACAGAACAGGACAACACCGCTTGATCCATGTCAAAACGGTGTAGTTCTTCAGGAGAGATTCGAAACCAACCTTGTTGAACTCCTTCCTCGAACAAGGGAGTCCCAGGGTAGGGAACCAACACGCTCGCCTGAAGACAATCCCCGAAGCGCGTTTTGTATGTTAGTAGCGCGCGAGCCGCCAAATAGGTTTTCTTCACTTCTTCCACGCTTTCCCATGGATATCCCACCATCATGGTCATGAGAACTCGAAATCCTTCCTCCTTTGCCCGGCGGATTCCAGCGTCGATCTCCTGAAAAGACTCCGCTTTCTGGATCCGTTGCAGGGTCACGTCGTTGGCAGATTCCAACCCCACTTTGAGAAGACGAAATCCTGCCCGTTTCAATAGAGCGCACGTCTCCCGAGTCAGATGATCCGCCCTGGCGTTGGCGGAGAGATACAAGGTGCCTGGCAGTTTTCTCTTCTCCGCCGCAACGACAAACTCCTCCAACCACCCTGGATTCCAGCTCAATCCGGATTCATTGTCATCAAAGATCTCTTTCACTCCCAGATCATCCCTCAGACGAACCATTTCCTCCACCAGATCCTCCGGCGATCTAAGTCGACAAGTCCCGTTCCAGAGGGCATGTTGCCAGGAGCAGAAGGCACATCTTCCACCTTCTCCTCCTTTGCCACCACATCCCCTCCCGGACAGCATATAGGTCGCGGGAGCATACAGGTACGCTTCTCCATAGTGTTGCCATTGGGTTAGATTTCGATCAATCCATGGAGCTTCATCCAAGCAGGAGAGGACTTCAGGCTCCCGGAAAGCGACAATTTCCCGACCTTCCCAGCACCAACATCCTCCAGGAAGAGGTCCACCCCTATCCAGATGCCGAACCAGGCCAAGCAAGGCCCAATCGTAATCCCCACCCTGGATCAACCAATCCCCTTCCACCTCCCGCAATACATGTTCTGGCCACGCGCTCGCCACGTCCCCGAAAAGGACCCATTGTCCCCCCATGGCATCCCTGCCCCACTGAACTTCACGCCGCAGTTCCCCCAGAATGGGCGCCTTGGTCTCCATAGCCACCAGATTTGGTTGAAACGAGAGGAGTTGTTCTCTTCCCTCCTCAAGGGACATCCCCCGATTGGGACAGTCCAGGAACAGGACCTCGTGTTTCTCTCGGGCCAACCACGTGGCCGCGATCGCAGGGAGAAGGGGATAGATTCGCACCCACCTGGAATGGGCATACTTGAACTGCCTGTTCTGTCCCCAAAGGGGACGCCTACCATTCTTCTCAATTCCCGGATAGTACAGGGCGACCCTCATCCCACGGCACCTCCATCAGGGAAAGGATCCCGAAACGCTTTGATTCTCTTCCATAGGATCGCGCCACCAGGACGGAATCTGTGTCTCCAGGGAAATCGCAACAATCCCAGGAACATGCCCAACGCGTAGGACAGATGCAAAGAAAAGAGAAAATAGACCACCCAAGGCAAGAGGCCTAGACGTCGGTTCTTCCATGAACATCTCAGGGCTTCCATAGACAGGATGGATCCGTAAAGAAGCCAGATCACCAGAAAACAAGGGCATGGATACAGCAGGGTAAGCGTCAAAAGACCAAGAATTCCAAGCGGCATGAGGTGTATCAAGGAACGAAGGGAAGGATGAAACAGGGTTTGCTCCATCCTTCCTCTCCCGTACCGGGCGATTCTGATGGCAAAACCCAAGGGCTTCTCCGCTCTGTTCCTGTAGACCACCATGGTCGGCTCATAAACGAGACGATACCCTCTGGAGGACAATCTGTGAAAGAGCTCGTTCTCCTCGTTTGGATATAGTCTTTCGTCAAAAGGACGTTCCTTCTCGAGTACATTCCTGCGCAGGGCGAAATTGCATAGAATCAAATCATCTTCCGTAGCATCTCTCGTCGCCCCCAGAGCCATGTAGCGGGATCGCACTCGAGCAGCGCCCACCATGGAAGTGAGGACGCAATCCTTGGCCACAGACAACAAGGAAGCATTCTTTTCCGCCAGGTTGGGACCGCCCACTCCATGAATCGTCGGATCCTTGAAGCGTTCGTCAAGAACCCTGAACAACCCGGGATCGACCCTGGAATCGTCATCGAGAAACAACAGAATCTCCCCCTCCGCCCCTCGAATCGCCTCGTTTCTCTGCCCGGAAGGATTTTGACCTCGAACCACGAGGATCTCCAACCGATCCTTTTCCACGTCAGCGTCTTTCAGGGATTCTAGGGCAGAAATCTCTCGTTGTTCCGGCCTCACAGGGATGATGACACAATATCGAAGACCCTTTCCCATGCTATCCTCTGGCTCGCGGTTTGTCTTCCATTCTCACGCGATTCCTTCCATCTTTCCCTGGGAGTACTGTAGATCTCCTCCAAGGTGACCGGCACATAGAGACACCCTCACACTCCAACTGTAGCACGAGAGAAGAAGGGCATCCAAGAGAGAAGTTGGAGGTTTGGTATAATCGTTGAACTTGATTCGTCCTCCTTACATCCGCGGCTGGTGATAGAACCCGATCCATCATGAAAGCTTCTCCTGAACAAATCTTGAGCCGACTTTCCGCGTTCGATCCCGCTTCCACTCCAACCCACTTGGGCGACGGGAAAACGGTCCTGGTGGAGTATTCCAACCCAAACGTGTCCAAACCCTTAAGCCTGCATCATATCCGTTCCACAGTCCTGGGCCATTCTCTGACACGTATTTTCAGGACCTTGGGCTATGCCTCGGTGGGAATCAACCATCTCGGGGATTGGGATGCTTCCTTTGGGAAACTCATCGCAGCATGCAAGAGATGGAATCTGAAACCCTCTGAATTGGAGGATCCTCTTCGGAAACTCCATTCCCTTTACGTCCGTTACTCCCTTCTCACCACATCGGATTCCCAAGCGGAGGAGGAGGTTTATCGATGTCTGGCCTCCCTCAAGGCGGGAGACCCAGAATCGCTCCGTTTGTGGCACCAAATCAGAGAAAAAAGCCTTCAAAGCTTCCAAAAGGTCTATCGTCTCCTGGGCGTCTCTTTTGACGAAGAGTCTGGAGAAAGTGCCTATCAGAACCGCTTGGATGCGGTTGTTCGATTTCTGGAGGAAAGATGGCTCCTGGACAAGGGAGACAGTGGTCTCCTCGTGGAATTAGAAAGGGATCAGTTGCCTCCTTGCAGGATTCAAAAGCAGAACGGCTCCTTTCTTCATCACGCTCAAGACCTGGCTGTCGCGATGGATCGGTGGGAACGATATGGATTTCATCGATCCCTCTACGTGGCGGAATCCAATCGGACGCTTTCTTTTCAGCAGCTTTTCGCGGTACTCCGACGGGCCCGATGTTCTTGGGCCAGTCGGCTGGAACATGTTGCCTTCGAGCCGGTGCTTGTCGACAAGACTCCAGCGAAAACCCGTGATGGAAACCCCCTTCTACTCGAAGACATTCTGGAAGAAGCCATGGAAAGGACCCGCATCGTCCTGGCGAATCGATATCCTGGAGTTGAACCTGCTCCAATTCTGGTCCGACAAGTGGGAATCGGCGCAGTACTTTTTCACCATCTCAGAACGCCGAGAGACAACGTGGTGGAATGGGACTGGACTTCCATGCTCAACTTTGATGGGCAGACCGGACCCTTTCTTCTGGAAACATACTGGAAGACAGATCACATCCTGAAAGAGATGGTTCATCCAGCGAATCCCTCGGGCATATTTCCTTCATGCTCTCCAACGGAAGAGCGATTGCTCGAAACCCTGGAGAACTTCGAGAATTCCGTACTGGAGGCCAGTCGGATAGCAGATCCTTACCCGATAAGCCAGCATTTGCTGACGTTGGCCAGAAATGTTCGCGACCATGATTTTAGCACCAAGCCTCAAGAGGCCAAGCCTGAACGCACCGCTTTTATCTATTTTCTCGTGGACGCGATCCGGAAGACATTGGCTCGGGGACTGTACCTCCTGGGATTGGAAGTTTCAGAACGAATGTAAGGGCATGAAGACACAAGAGAGTTTCCATGGGATAGACAGGCTCGCATCCTACCTGCCCCTTCTCTTCGGACTGCTGCTGTCCTGCCTCATCCTGCTGGGATTTTTTGATGGGCTTCCTCTGTGCGATGACGCCTTTTATTACTTCGAGATATGTCGAAACGCGACTCTGGGAGAGGGATGGAGCTTCGATTCGGTTCATCCCACCAACGGCTTCCATCCCCTTTGGGCCTTGTGTCTTCTGCCTTGCTATCGAATCCTGGGAGAAACCCCCTGGCCTGCCATCCGATTCGCCATGCTGGTCTCGGCGTGGCTGCTATCCTGCGCGGCCTGGTTAACCCGAACCATCCTACACAGACAGGGAGAAACTCGAGCCGGATTTTTCGCCGTCCTCTTCTGGCTCTGGAATCCCTTTACCGTGGTGATGGGACTTCAAGGGGTAGAAGGACCCCTCAACGTATGTTGTCTCGCGTGGAGCTTTCTCTATTTGCAACGAATCACAACGAGCCTGTCCCCTTGGAACCTAGCCTGCCTGGGTTTTACCCTGGGACTGTCCTATCTGGCCAGAACCGAAAACATGCTTTGGATCCTATGCGTTCTGGGCTGGCTGTTCCACCAAAAGTGGAAAGAGGGTGGCAGATCCATAATTCATGCCATCCCGGTTCTGTCCTTGCCCCTTCTTTTCATCGTCACTCCCTGGCTGTATTGGAACATGACCACCTTCGGCACGCTAGAGCAAACAAGCGGCACAGCCAAGCGTCTATTTCATCTATATGGAACACTCCCCTCGCTGTCACCTGAAAGGACGGAATGGAAAGACATCCTTCTCTTGCCTGTTGGCCTGGCACGCAATCAAGCGCACATTCTCCTCTTCCTATGTAGATACGTGGTGGGCGAGGAGTTCCAGCCCATGCGCAAGGGCTATGCCATTCTCGGAGCGCTCCTGACCTATATCCTTTTGCTTCTTTTCTTACCCAACCATTCACGATCCGAATCAAGAACGAAAAGCAATGCGAGGCTCTCTGTCCTTTCGGTATTGGGCGTCTTTAGTCTGCTTCATCTGGCCGTCTATGGCTGGTTCCTTCGAAACTACTATAGCTGGTATGTGCCTCCAATTTTATGGTCCTTTTCCCTTTGGCAGGGAATTCGACTGAGCCGATGCCATTTTCGATCCAGGACAAGAGCATGGATGATGGGAACCACGGGACTCTCGATCCTGATCGGGTCCTGGTTGTTTTGCGCCCAGGTCTTTCTGTGGCCTCACAGCCCTTTCTGGCACGAAAAGGCTTTCAGGAGTCAATTCGCCTCGCGCATGAGCGGACTGGAGAAAGGAACGCGAGCTGGACTCTGGAACGCGGGCGCCGTGGGATATTTTTCCAGCTTTTATTTTCCCAACCTCACGGTCGTGAATCTGGACGGCGTGGTCAACAATCGCGTCACGCGAGCGGAACGCCGGGGCGCGTACGAAGCCTTTCTGCTTGAAGAAGTGGATGTCTTGTTGGAACCTCCCAGTTTCCTGGTGTCCATCATGGGAGAGGATCGCTCTCGTCAATTCTTCCAGGAACATATCGAATACGACGAAAAACGACATCTTTGGTGGATTCGATCCAGGCTTGGATTCGGCGATTGACTCACCAAGCCACACGGATTACAATGCGGATCATGAACAACGGGAATCAAGTCTTATCCATGGAAGAATACGCTCCGCAAGGCTTGGATTGGCAATCCAAGCTCATCCTTCTGCTGGGATTGCTCGGATCCCTCGCCTTGGCCTCGCTCATGGCTTATATCGGAATCCACATCGCGATTTTCATCCTCCAAAAATTGGCGGAGTATTGAGGTCCTTTCTCGCCACAAGAAACGCAAGTATTCAGTGAACCCGATCTGATCAGGTTCGCGCCAGGGGAGCCTATAAACGAAGTCCATAACAACGGCTCTCTATCTCTTCTCCCAGAATGTGATACCAGAATCGCGTAGGTCGCGCGTCCAGCAGATTCATCCCCAAGCGTTCGTAAAGCCGACACGCGGCCACATTTCGGTCCGTCGTCCTTAGATGCACGCCAGACACTTTCTGTCTCCTCATGTGATCCAAGAAACGTTCCATCAGTTGCTTGCCCAATCCGAATCCTCTCTTCCTGGCGTCCACGCCGATGTGAAGGTGGGCGGGATAAAGATGCAAATCAGCGCTTGCCATGTCCTGCCGATACAGGCTCGAGACCAGGCGCCGAATCCACCGCCTGGTCAAGGGACCCACACGATAACCGCCCCGCGCCCCCCTCCACAAGACTGCGGGGACGATACGGCATATCAGAACTCGACGTTGCATCCATGTGTTCAAGCAACCCATGACATATCCCACAACCCGTTCATCCACCGTCGCGACCCAGGCCTGCTCGGGTTCGAAATCGGTGTAGTACGCATATAAGATGTCACAGAAGATTCCTCGATCTTCCAGTAATCGCTCCACCGAATCTCCAAAAAACGCGCTGTCCGCGGCCAACCGATGTACATCTGACCGATCATGAGCCTGATAAGGCCTCAGCAGAAATGTGGACACGATTTACCCCAATCCATCCCCCTCAGCGGTCACCAGAGGATCTACTTGCATATCCCCCTCGTGATTCAATCTGAGATCTACCAGCCTCCAGCCGGTCCTGTCCACAGTCACGCCATGGACATTCATGCTAGCCGCCAGGAATAGCATGTCTGGTTGTCCCAATCCATCGAGTCCCATCCGAATCAAAAACCGATCATTTTCTCGCTTGCAGGAGATATTCCATGCCCTATCCTGCCGCATATCGCGCACACTGGAAATCCCTCTCCGATCCAGGGTTATCACCCACTTGGGATCTTCATCGAACGCGGCGCCAAGTTGATGCGGAAAAACCCGTAAAACCAGGGTCTGGCTGGCGCCTAAGGGGCGTTGCGTTTCCATGGAGAGAATCACGTCTTCCTGCTCCTGGCGGATCTCGAATTCATCCAGGAACAAACCCGGCGCGAATCTTTTCATAAGCGAAGATTTGGGGGATCCCAGCAAGAAAGCCAGCTCGATTCCCTCCCATTGGAACAGAGGTTTTGAGAGACGAAGGGGACTGATTTGGGCGAACAGTTCGTTGCGCCCCATAAAGCTGTGGAGATAAGAGGCGCGAAGCGACAATTGAGAGGCATGCTGGCTCAAAGCCTCTGATTTTGTCCTGATTTGTTCCTCGTCCAAGAATAGCTTCGCCCAGGTGGTTTCCTTGTTCATCAACGCGATCGGAGGCAAAAGATGCTGTTCAGGTCTTCTCTTGGGATGCGTCCAGGTGCCATAGTGTACCAGGTAACACCATAGAGGGATCTTGTCATAGGGTGGACCCAGATCAAACAAGGCGGCTCGCGTAAAGAGCCATAGCGCCTGATGATCCGGGTTCGTGTCGTCCAAATGGCTCGAGAAAATCACGGTTGGATCAACATCCACAATGACTTGTTTCAGGTCATGAAGGACATTTACGCCTGCATGCGAGGCGTGGGGAGACAGAACCCGCTGATAGGGTATCTGGCTGGAACGGATCCACCTCCTCCAATGACCGGCAGAGGTGGACCAATGCGATTCCCAGATTCGCAAGGTGCCTCCGTCAGGATATCCCAAGAACAACACATGATCCGCCGGCAAACCCAACACACGCAAGGCGGCTATAGCTTCCTGGCGCCGAATCTCTCCCATCCCTATGATCTGCCTGGGTGTAAGCTTGGGTCGTCCGGTATAGGTTAGGAAGGATGGGATATTGATGTCTCCCATCGTCAGAAAGACGACTCGCACATCCGCGCCATTCGCCAGAGCGAGCTGAATAAGCCCTCCAGTCCCAATCACTTCATCGTCTGGATGGGGCGCCAGCACCAGAACACGTTCGCCCGCCTGGGGCAACTCCAGGTCTTCGACATCTTGTAGCTCCAAGGCGATACGTCCCAAAAAATCCCGCTGCATCGCGTAGTACCCGAATCCGATAACAGCGAAGAGGATCAGAGATATCAACCCTACACGTCTGTTCCAACCCGGCGTCCAAGCACGGATTCTGCTCCAACCATCGAAAGACAATTCTGTTCCCCAAAACTCTAAAACTTTGACCCAACCTTCGTTAGAATCATTCTATCTCAAGGCTTGGGCCCATGCCTGCCGAAAGATTCGCTTGGCTCCAGCCAGAACAACGTCAGGGTCATTCCCTTGGACCGGCGAGACCTCAAAACTCACGATAGGACGGTCGTTTCGCTTGAAGAAGCCCGTGTTTGACAAGGCTTTCAAAAACTCCACGACATCGTCCACTCCAATGGCTCCTCCTTCGATATGAAACGGTGGATGGGTGTCACCGAAGCAGGGATGAGAGGTGTCATCAACCACACAACTGCCAAGATGAACATGAATCAGATGAGATCCTACCTCAGCGATGGCCTGACTTGGAGATTCCCTCAGAAGAGGCAGATGGCTTAAATCCAACAGAATCCCAAAGTTGTCGTGTCGTTCCCTCACCCGATCCGCAACACGAGCCGCAACCCGGCTGGATCCCACCAAGCGAAGCTGACCCTTCACATCCTGCGCAAAGGTTTCCAGAACCACCATGAGACCCTTCTTTTCTCCAGCGGCACACAATTCCGCCAAGGACAGGACCAAAGAGTCCAAGGCTTCCGCTTCCTTGGACTGTCCTGGATGAACCCCGCTGAGCACCGCGAAACCGGTGGCACCCAAATCCTTGGCCTGCTCCATCCATCGCTTCATCTCATCGACCGCCTTCATCCGTTCCGTCTCATCCAAAGAGTTCAGATTCAAATCCTCGACAATCAAGGGAAGCTGTCCCGCGAACGCCACATCCAGACCTGAACCGGAAAGCGTCCTTCGCGTCGCTGCCAATTCCTCCTCGTCCTTGATCCAAGAGATCTCGATCGCCTGAAAGAAGTCATCCTTGGCGATCCTGGCCACGGTTTCTGCCACGCCTTTCCCGCCCTTCTTGGTTTGCGGGTAGGCCATGAAATGAACCACACCCATCTTCATGAGAGCTTCCCAACTGGACATCTTTGATCTCCCTTTCGAAGGTTCTTCCCGAAGAATCGAGGAATCTATTCTGTCAAAGCGGGTTCGCCGTATCAAGCATTACGGCGCGCGGAACACTCGGCACAGACGGGAGGTTTGGAAAACCCCTTGTTCGTGGCAAATGCCATGCTTCTTCGAACTTGTCGATACAACTCATGGTTCCACATCTCGAATAGAGATGTTGTCTCCTTGGCCCTGTTCAAACAAATCACCCCTTTATACAACCAACAAACATGAAGCTGTCCGTCGGGTCCCAAAAAGGTCCTGGTCCATGGAATCTCACACCAACAAGGGCTGGACGCGTCGCTTTCCCTTCCTTCGGGCAGAGATGGAAAATACTTGGGCTCAAGGAGAAGCCGTCTTGTCCCTTCGCCATCAGATCGCCCACAGGAGCATTCGGACTCCCTGCCCGACTCCTCCTCCACACAAGGCAACGCCGATTCGAAGCCAGGAAGAGAATCCACCCACCGAAGAAAAGGAAGCAAGTGCTTGGGATCTCGGCACAATTTCCGCCGTCCAATCACCACCTGGGGGGCGTGTCCCCTGAGATTGTCCCGGGACCGCAGGAATTCCAGGCTGGCGGTACTTTCTCTTCGCTCGCTAAACGTGTCCCCGTCAAGCATGAGGACAAGTCTATCCAGAATTATCGCCAGGTCCTGGACAGATTTGTCCCTCAAGAGGTGAATGTCTGTCCATAGATCCAGAAGACAGCCCTTCTCATGAAAAGCCTGGATCATGCGTTCCAGACGGCCAGGTTCTTCCATCAGCAGGGCTGACGTTGCCAGCATACCCACGCGACGCACCCTGGGAAGAACCTCCTCCCAATAATCCAGCGGCGCAGGAAGTCCCTTCTCCCAACGTCCGAGTCCGTCAAGGATCCAGAATGGCTCAGGATAGCCCATACAGACCCCTGAGCCATGAAGAAGCTGAAGTCTCAACGAACGATCGTTGGACAGTCGGTCCTCGGTCTCCAGGTCCCTGTCCCGAGCTCTCAAACAATCGATCGATCTCAAGGAGAACATCTCCACATCACATTCGCCTGGCTGATCCAATGGGTCAAAACGAAGGCGCGCGATTCGCTCTCCAGGTTCCGTTCTGAGATCCAGCGACACGATATAGTCCCTCATCCCCCGGTCCAAGGCGACCTCGAAATGTACGGATCTTTCCTCGCAGAACTCGGGGCGCTCCTTGCTGGCATAGTAAAGGGAAGCCAAAGCCCTATCCGTCGGGGAAGATCTTTTCGAGCGGGAAGCTCTCATACGCAACAGCAACACTGCCATTTCATTCGATTCCACATCCAGTGTGGGACTTTCCAGGGATGGGTCCATCGAGCTGCAAGTGAGTCGAAGACATCCTTCCCTCCAGCTCCTTTTGGGATCAGAGATCACAGGCATCCAGGAAGACAAGTCATGCAAAGGATCACTTGAGCGAGATGAATGCTGAGGCATCGTATCGCTTCTCCTTCGGAACACGGGGTTTTTTCGAAAGGAAGTCGTCATGGATGGCCGGAGAGTCAAAATAAGAGACCTCCCTGTACCAGCAATGGGCGCAGGCTGGATGAGGCCGTTGAGTATCCAGATTTCGACGCATCGCCCTGATCAGGGACCCGTTCCATATGTCAGGGACAGAGAGGTCCCGCGCGTTGCCCAGAAGCGGCGGAGACAAGCCACCGCAAGGATATACGGACCCATCCGCGAGGATCACGAGGCTTCTCCATAGGAAGGAACAATGCACCCAGGCATGCTGCCCCTCCAACGGACAACAGGGAGTGTCGATCGAACCGATCAAATCAGGCAGGAAGACAGACATTCCCAGTCTGTCCGCTTCTTGGGCCGCCTCTTCGATCAGAGGATTGACAAGTTGAGGATCTCCCACGAGGGTTTCCTCCTGAAAACGTGGAAAATGTACCAGAAGATGTCGCACGTAGACGCAATCCGCCCCCAGATCCTTGGATAAACGCAAAAAATCGCAGAGTTCAGAGGCATTGGACCTCATGAGCGTAAACGCGGTGGAAAGCTCAAATCGCTGTGAAAGAGGAGCCTTTTCCTTGAGAGACGTCAGGTATTGAAAGGATCGAAGCACCCTCTGAAACTGATCGGATCGGCGAACGAGACGATACGTCGTTTCCGTGGCAGCGTCGATAGAAAAGGTAAGATGGCTCAGCACAGGACGCACTTTCTCTACCATCGTTTCATCCAAGAGAGCTCCGTTCGTCGAGGCTTCCAATCGCGTCGCCGTCCGATCCATGTGAGTCATCAGACGATCTATCAGCGAGATCGGGGCCACAAAAGGTTCTCCCACCCCCACCAGGGAGACTCGGCGCAGGAAAGGGAACAGTTCCTCAGCGATACGATCCAAAAGGGCTTCCTCCATGGGAGACGCGCTGTTGTTCTCGCGATGAACCTCGGACGTGCCATGGGTGCCGCAATGCGGACATCTGTAATTGCAGGCCTTGGTCAGTTCAAGCTGCAGACATTCAGGAAGAGCTCGACACCATTCCAGGTGCCTCTTTTCCTGATCCATCACGTCTTGCCAATTGGATCTCGTGATGGACTGACAAACGCTCCGTTCGTCATAATGGGACAGACAGGCGTCGATTCCCTCCCTCACCAGCCTGGCTTCGATGATTTCAGCGGCATCCTGTCCGGCCAGGGTCATACGAAGCGCGCCTTCCCCGGGGGGCACAGCCAGAAAAAAATCGTGGCGCCTGCCATCGAACATGGCGTCAAACGTCGTGGAACGACCATCCCATCTTTCCACGGAAATCTGTCGTCTGCCACCTTCTCCCTCCACAGCCAGGTGAAGAAGATCCCCTTCTCCCTTGCCCATGGATCTCCACTCCGATCGCAGAACTGGTTCTTTATGTCCCACGACATACAACCCCTCGCAGAGCTGTTTCATGGGAACGTCCAAGGGCCAGGAGATCGTTTCCTTGACAGGAATCCTGGAACATCTCGCCATGCGACGTCGATCCCCACGATGGGCCAGGTTCCTTCTACACACCCACAAGCGTCCCTGAAGACGTTTCCAGAGAGATCTCCCAGTCATCCCACGTCCAAGGCCAGGGATGGGGACGCTTCCTTTACCTCGTCCGCCGTGACTTCTCGTCCCAACCGGTGGGATAGATAGATCCCCTCGCTCAAGAGCATGGTCAATAAAGCCGTTTCCGCCGTGGGTTCCAGAGGCACGCACCCCCTAAGGGCCCAGATCCAATGGTGCTGAGGTGAATCATAGGCGACCTGGACTGGATCCAGTCTGTGCCAACGGAGACTATCCTCATTTAAATCAAACCTGCTGTCCACGACCATATCCTCACAGCAGGCATGGTAAGTCAACGGAGACAGACGCACACCTCCCTCGTTTCCCACGATGAAACTCCCTGGGAAAGAATCCATATGAATGGCCCAGGCTTCCAGAACATCCAGGGTCAATCCCCCTTCGAAGGTGATAAAACCACACCCCAGTTCCTCCACGTTGTATCCGCTCTGCTCCCTTCTCCGGTCATCCATGTCGCACTCCTGGTACACTCGTCCAGTGATCCGTTGGGGACAGGGACATCCAAGCAGATACAACACCTGAGCGATGTGGTAGACACCCATATCATAAAGCGCTCCTCCTGCCGCCATCTCGCGTTTCACGAAGTTCATCGTGCCATATCCATCGACGAAGGGTCTACCTCGACGACGGAACCCATAAGATCTGGCGTGGTAGAGACGTCCCAACCTTCCAGCTTCGATGAGTCTTTTGGCCACACGCGTTTCCTTGGTGAAAAGGGTGCCAAGCTGTATGCTGAGCTTTGTTCCGTTTTTCCTCGCCGTCTCCAGCATGGCGGCAGCATCCGTGTAGCTGCCTGCCATGGGTTTCTCGCAATAGACGTGTTTCCCCGCGGCCAACGCGGATTCCGTGACAGCTCGATGCAGGTTGTTATGGAGACAAACATCCACGGCATCGATGTCCGGATGATCCAGGATTCTCCTAAAGTCCGTGTGTGCCTCCGCGATTCCAAAACGTTCCGAGACCTCTGTTGCCGTGGGCTCATCGATATCCGCGACAGCCACGATTTGCACACCTTCAATCTTTCGATAGTTCTGAATGTGCTGCTTGCCGATCTGTCCTGCTCCAATGATTCCCACGCGAATCGTTGACTCTCGCATCAAGACAATCCTTTCTCTGGACTGGGCCCCGCGTGGCTACGGTCTGGTCCTCTCCAGGCGAACCACGTCCTCTTCCGGAAAGACCACGGTGGTGCCATCCAATCGTCTCACCATATACCCTTTGCCCGGCTTGTGATCCATAAGGGTTCCCTGAACCCTGGAACCGTCCTCCAGATGCAAGACATAGGTCCCAATTCCCTTTTCGCTTGAAGATCGAGGGACCGTGGTATCGGTTGCGGGAGCCGGGACATAACTCGGCGTGGAGCTTTCCATGGAGCCAGGCCATGGCGCGAGGCTTCCTTCTTGGGACAACATGGATAACTGCTCGAGCTTGGCATAGATGATCTTGGGTAATACAGAGTCCATGACCCCGGCCTCGAAATCCGCCTGCATGCCCAGCATGGGAAAATACATCATGTACAAGAGGCTCATCATGAAGAAACGATGACATCTTGTTCCGGAGCGAAGATGCTCCACGCGGGGCACATATCCATCCTTCGTCAAGAGCAGGGAATAGGGTCTGCGCCCCAACCTTCGTTTCTCTTCCCTGTACCTGGCGCGTCCCTCTTCAAAACGAACCTCCTGGAGTCTGGACCACTTCTCCAAATCTATGTCCCTTTGTCGGTGTATCCTGATCTTGCATGGTGTGGTGCCGCGAACCGTTCCGTTGAGTGTGATGTCCGCCCCGGGTGGATCTGAATCCACATAGATCCCCTCGGTCCTTCCAAAAAGAACCAGCCCGCAACCTGGCAAGAGTACTCCTGCGGCCAAGCAGACAAGGATAACCCTTACCAACATCTTGATCTCAACGGACCTTCCGACCATACCTGCGCTCCTTGTGTTTGCCAGGCCGCGCCCAGCACCTTAAACATGAAAACCGTATGAGTCGAATTATACCAGCTTCGAGCCCCATCTTACGCCAGACTTTCGCAGTCAACGTTCAGCACCCGATCTAGGCTTAAATCATAGCAGGCTGACGAAGAGTTGTATAAATCGTCTGGCGGGTTCAGGGGCGGGCCGACCACCGAGCTTGAGCCAAGACGATTCACGTATTCCTTGCCCTGCCGTTATCAAGCCTCCACCTAGATCGGGTTGACCGAATATTTGCCGCAAAACTAATTCTTGCATCTCTTCCAGACATCATCATAGAATCTTGATTTATGAAGGATCCTGAGAATATACAATCCGATTCGGTCCCTCGTCTGAGCGAAGATGAAGAGGAATGGCGGGAATGGGTGGCACTCACGCCACAGCAACGATGGGAGGAAAGCAGCCGGCTATGGGAAATCTTTCTCTCTCTAGGAGGATCTCTTGATCCACAACCCGATTCACAAAGTCCTTTCGACTTTCCAGAACTCCAACGCGCGATTCCTTCTCATGGGAGGTCAAGCCTGTATCCTCTACGGCGCCGCTGAATTCAGCCGCGATACAGATCAGGGAATCGCTAGCAGCCTCACGGCCGCCATCACAGGCATATGATCCGAAGGTCTTCGATTCTCCTCCCCATAGGTGTCGTCCAGCACCGCATATTCCAATACCTCCACCTCATCTGTGACGAAGATATAGTCGATTCGTTTCCCCGGTACCGACGTGACATGGAAGGGACGAAAGGTGCCCTCGGGTCCTTTTGCCGGCGTCTTCGTCGTCTTCTGCGCGTCAAGGAAATAGGACGATAAGGTCTGATATGCCTTGCTCGTGTCCAGCATGTTGAAATCTCCGATCAGGACGGCGGGAATCTTGTAGGCCTTCTCTGTCAGCCATCCTCGGACAAGGTAAGCGCTTTGTTGCCGAGCTTCCTCGCTCTTGTGGTCGAAGTGCGTATTCATCAGATAGAAGTCCATCCCTGTCTTCTTCTCCCTGAAATATCCCCATGTGGCCACCCTTCGACACGCGGAATTCCATGAAATTGAGGCTGGTACATTCGGCGTTTCCGAGAGCCAGAAGGTCCCTTCTTCCATCCGTTCGACCACCTGGGGTTTATAAAACACCGGACACCGTTCGCCAGCGTCCTTTCCATCGTCTCTGGCCAATCCGAACCATTCGTAGCCAGGAAGGTCTTCCACGAGATGCTCCAACTGAACATGCAAAACCTCTTGAAGCCCCACCAGATCCGGATCATACTTTTGAATCAACTGAGCGACTTCCTTTCGACGATTGAACCAGATATCCTTTCCATCCTGAATCGATATACAACGGATATTGAACGTCATAACCTTCAAGGAACTTTCCGGCTGCTCTCCCGCCAGAAGAGGCACAACCAAGGAGAAGAAAATCGACATCAGGCAGAGATAACGCATGAGATCTCCTTTCCTGTTTTCATGTCCGCTTAGAATACCTTTATCCTCTATCCTAGAATCATGGCCATCTCCAAGCAAGGGTATATCCCTTACCTGTAGAATGGTGACTCATGAATCTTCATATCGTACTCGTTGCTCCGGAAATTCCTCAGAACACAGGGACAGTCGGCAGGTTGTGCGTATGTCTGGATGCTCGACTTCACCTAGTGGAACCTCTAGCCTTTTCTCTGGAGGAATCCCAGGTGAAAAGGGCGGGATTGGACTACTGGAAACATCTCAAGCTCGATGTGCATTCCAACTGGGAATCGTTTCTCCATCAAGAACAACCTGACAGGCTCTTCTTTGCCAGCACTCGCGGAGCTCAACCCTATTGGGATTTTTCCTTCCAACTTGGGGACTATCTTGTCTTTGGCAACGAGACATCGGGCCTTCCGGAAGAATTCTACGAACGCTATAAGGAATTTCTTTACAGGATCCCTATGCCAGGCAAACATGCCAGAAGCCACAATCTGGCCAATGCCGTTTCCATTGTGGCCTATGAAGCGGTACGCCAGATCGATTCCCTCCTTTTCTCTGAATCCTGACAGACGTTGCCCGGCCAACTAATCCCCTGACTCCGACAAGAGGAGATCTTCACAAAGCCTTGGGTTCATGGATTTCCAGCAGCCTTCCTCCGCGGATCTTCGGATCGTATCCATGAGACGCTGGACATAGATTCCCTGTTCCAATCCCGGATCCGCTGGACGACACTGGTCCACACACTGAAGAAAGTTGGCCAGGCACGCCATATGACCCCTCATCCATCCAATAACGATCTTGCCCCCGGGAAAACCTGAAGCAGGGGCGGGATAACGCTGTCCGACATCCAGTTTGAGCCAACCACGTTTCCCTCCCAAAGGACAATCCGTCGCGGTAGCGTCATATACCTCCAGATGATGCGGATCCATTCCGTTGTATCGGATGGCCCCGCGGGATCCATGGATCTCCACGCGAAGTTCATCCTCTGTCCCCGTGGCGATCTTGGTGGCCTCAACGAACCCCAGGGCCCCAGAGGCCATTCGCGCCAACAACATGACGCAGTCCTCGGCGTCCACGGACACATAGACCGAGGGATCCTCCTGGGAGGGCCTCTGATCGTAGGCGATGTGGGTTGCCGCTAGAAAGGCGCCGTACTCGCCCAGCAACATATACAGAAGATCCAGCACATGGGACGCCAAATCCGCGATGACCCCGCCCCCGGCTCGAGCTGAAAGCTTCCATTTCAAAGGAGTCTTGGGATCAGCGCTTCCCGCATGAAGGTAACAGGCACGAAACTCCAGAACCTGTCCCACGAATCCTTCATCCATGAGTTGCTTTGCTTTCATGGTGGATGGAAAGAAACGGTTCTGAAAGGTCATCTGCGACACCCCTTTGTAGGAAGACAAAGCTTCTTGAATCTCCAGGGCTTCTTTCCACTGGGACACCAAGGGCTTATCGCAATAGATATGTTTTTGATTCTTCATGGCCGAAAGCAACGCTTCCTTGTGAAGGTGGTTGGGGGTGCAGATATGGACAATATCGATCTCCGGGTTCTCCGTGATTTCTCTGTAATCCAACACCGCGTGGTCAGCACCCACCATCCTGCAACCTGCTTCGGCTGTCTCTCGATGGGCCGTGCAAATGTGGGAAACCCTGGCCTTCAAAGGCACAGGGTCATAGTAAAGCGGCAGATTGAGGTAGCCGTAGGCATGTACCTTGCCAATGAACCCAAACCCCAGAAATCCCACCTTGTATTCCTTCATGATCTCTTCTCCTCTCATCCATGCGATCTTGGACAAGGCATTCTATCTCAGATTCCACCCACCTGGATCCTCTTGAAAGTTTGTATGTTGACCGCTCCTTCCGATCGGGTTCCAGCTTTCCGCGAACTGCCTTTTGGGGGACAGTCACCATGCCCCCCGGCTTCTTCCAGCATACCGAGGCCACGCGGATAGGAGAAAAGGATCAGGGAACAAAAAAAGGCACCCTATGATGCAAGTGCAATCCCCCCCAAAGAAAGGTACTCCTCACGTCGAAGTAGGCGGTACCCAACGGCTCGTAGAGCAGAACCAACAAGGTGGCCAGGGCAATGCAGGGGCCATACCTCAAATAGTGTTCCCCGGATCGGACCAGTTGAAGAAGACCCCAAAAGGTGCCGAAAAAGGGAGCCAGGAAAAAGATCAACAAAACCGCTTTCCATCCAAGAAGAGCGCCCAGCATGGCCATGAGCTTCACATCCCCCATCCCCATGGCCGCCTTCCTGAAAATAACCTTCCCCAAAACACCCAAGGACCAGGTCAAAGACCCTCCAACGAGCGCGCCCAGAAATACGTCCAGCACCGCGTTCACTCTTGGGCCCACGGAAAAGATCCACGTCATGTTCCAGTGCGTCTCTGGGAAAAGCAGCGCCAAAGGGATCGCCAGGATCAATCCTGTATAGGTCACTTCATTGGGAATGATCCCATACACCATTGGTCCCAGTTCCGCCTCCAGCGTTCGGCCTTCCTCCTCCAACTCGCGGCACAAGGCTTCTGTTTTGCGCTTCTCCTCCTCTGTCTCCTCATAGTCTTGCATGTCCACAAAGCCCACCAGGATCAGTCCAGCGACCAAGGGCCAATACACGATGAGGCATGTCCAGGACAGCAATGGCTCGGCGCCCGGATTCGGAGAGCCATTCAGCAGGACGACATACCAATAGAGCGCGCCATAGAGAATCCCATTGAGGCCAGCCACGAGAAAACGACGTTTCAACGGTCTTCCCCAGGCTGGCGTCTCAGGACTCACCTTGGAGAAAAGAGGAATATTTCGAGGCAGCCGGTGGATCGCGACATCCAAAACGAAGCCCACCCCGGCGCCCAACACCATGGAACAAACGAGAAAAACGATCTGCCAGAAAAAATTCACCTGACCTCCTCCAAAGTTTCCAGAAGACCTATTGTAGCAGCAACGATGTATCCGAGATGCGTTGAGGAATCCACGGTGGAGACGCGAATGTGAACTCGTTTTTGCGTGGCACCTAAGAGACAATCCCTTTTCTGGAACGCCAATAGATAATACACATGAAAACAACGAAGACCATGCTCATGGAAAGGCCCAAAACATTGGCATTCCTGATCGCCGCCTCCGGGCCTTTGCCCTCAAGAAGCCTCCCGATCACCTGCTCCTGGACCACAGGCCCTATGCTTCCCATCCCGTTGACCAGCCCGGCCACAGCCACCGCGTTGCGTTGCCCCGCCACGACAACGGATCCCGCTCCGCACAGAAGCGTATCCGGTCCATACAACATGAATCCCACCAGACCAAAGGCGATCGCGAGCAGAACAGGATTCGTCCCAAACATCAAGACCGCAATGTACCCCATCACCGTGCCCACACCCAGGAGCAGACACAGCATCTCCCAACGCCCCCTGCAGAACCGGTCCAGAACAAACCCTGCTGCGATCGCTCCCACCATTCCCGCCCAATCAAAGATGGACGAATACCACGCCGCTTTGGCCACATCCATGCCCTGAAGATCGAGGAACGTGGGCAACCACGAGTCCAGGGCGTACCGAAGGAATTTGATACAAAAATAGCTCAGTCCCATCATGGGAACCACTGGATTCATGAAGAGCTTGGCGTATTCTCGAAAAGATACTCGCTCCGCAGAAGACGCCTTCACGGAACGTCCATCGGTTCTCTCTTGATCCACAATGGGATCCAGTCCCAGGTCTTCAGGCTTGTTTCGCTGCCAAAAGAACACGAGCCACCAGATCATGAAGGCGATCAGGGTGCATCCAAAGAAGGCGTACCGAACCCCATATCGGGGTCCATGACTTTCCGTGAAATGAAGCAGAAGAAAACCTCCCAGCATCTTGACGACAATGCTGCCCACGACATAACTCGTGGACCAGATTCCCATGATCGTGCCGCGATCCTTATCTCTGAGCCACTCAGCCACGCCTCCCACGGCGCCTGGCCAGCCGGCGGCCTGAACCAGGCCATTGAAAAACATAAACACCATGAATGTCTCATAGGAATTGGCAAATCCAAACACAATGTTGATGGCTATGGATGTCCCCAAACCTCCCAGAAGAAGGATTCGGGGGCCCCATTTTCTGCCGAGAAAGCTGTGGACGAACTGACCGATCATATAAGCGACCAGATACGATGTCCAAATGTTCGCGACCCCGTCGAATCCAATCCCGTATTCCATCGCGAGGGTCGTCTTGCTGATGGTAAACACCCTGCGTACAAGGTAATACCCCGCGTAGGCGAAATAGGTAGATATCAGGACACGAAAACGCCAACGCCGTTGTTCATGGGAAAGCGGCAAGTCTTCGATCGAGCCATTCCTCGGCGTCTTTGTCATAACAACCCAACCCACCTCTCCAAGTTGCTCTCAAACCCATATCCCGTGATAAGTTTGCAAGTCAAGGGCCTGAAACGAAATACGCAACGATCTCTATGGACGAATCCTGAAACGATTCGCCATGCCCCGGCTCCAATAGCAGAAACCGTAGCGAGAGAAATCAGACCCCTTGCCTCGCTCGGATAAAAACAATCCCGCCAACAGCACGAGAGATATCAGGCTCAAAAACAGACCTGTCCCGAACAAGGGAGGACGATAGATGAAGATAACCTCCTGGGATCCATGAGGCAAGACAACCCCCATGAAGGAATTCTCTTTCGACACAGGCAACCGTCTCCCGTCCGCTCGGACCTGCCATCCCGGATCCCAACTTTCCCGCACAAGAATCCGACCTGGATTCTTCCCGTTCAAACGAATCCTGTATCCATTCGGTATCCACTCGCTCTCCAGCTCCACATGTTCTCCATGATCAAGAAGCAAGGTCACATGCGACAAGGAGCATGGCACGTCTTGAAGAATGGGTTCTCCCATCTGCAAGGCAGATCGAAGCGGTTGCGACGGGAACTCGGGTGCGCGTCCATGACGAGGATCCCCGGCTGAAGAAATCCCATATAGTGTCGCCACGCCCATCTGCCTCCAACTTTCCTCCCTTTGCGACCCGGATAGGGCCCTTGCTTCCGTCGCCTCCACATGTCGCATGGAAAGCAACGGAATCATCGGGTTGTCTCCCCCTGCGCTGGCGAGACCATGCCACAGGTGACGGTTTCCCACGGAAAATCGTCTGGCCCAGAAATAAATCTCCTCGGATCTCACACCATAGAGATAATTGTTCCACCACTGAAGCCCGGATGTCTGAAGGATCCTGGGACGTTTCACCTCACGCAAGTCAACGGATCCCCAATAGAGCCTGGGATCTCCCATGAAGAGGAGCCCAAAGGCAAAGGGAAATAGATCGATCAAGACCAGACAAAGAAAATACAAAGAAGACGAAAAACGCCAGCGCAGCCGGCACCCCAGGAGAATTCCACACCAAACCATCAGAAACGTTCCCTTGGCCGCGTCCCATTTTACGCCTTCGATCAATGCCACGCGAACGTTCTCCCTGTCCACGGCGTACCATAGGATTCTTTGCGCTTCCAGGGAACGAAGTCCCAACCATAGAGCCACCGACGCCAGGCCAAGCTGCAGAAAGAAAAAGGTCTTGGAAATGGGACGACCCTGCCAGCGTTCCATTCTCTGCAACACGCATCCCAAGATCAGAGGCATTCCCACCCCGGCCCAATACAACCATCTGGCAGGCCAACGGAACCGAAGAAGCCAGGGAACCATGGAAACGAAGCTGTGCATTCCAGGCCAGAAATCCATGCTGGTCGCGGCCAAACCGCATAGAACAAGCAGACACAGTCCACATTCCTTTGTCCTTTGACCCTTCGAACGAAATACGATCCACACGCAGGATCCCAACGCCATCACACTGGCTGTCCCCGCGTATCCACACCCCAGCCAGAACTGTCCTTGTTCCCCCCAAAAAGATCCCACGATGGCGCCTCCAAATCGGTGAGGGAACAGAAAGCGTATCCATTCCCGAGGCGCTATCGAACCCCACAACGCCTCTTCAGGCAAGAGAGGTCGGGAACGGAGAGAACGCAGAGACAACTCCAGGGATGGCAGAAACTGGATCGAGGAGAGCAGACAAGCCATCCCCATGGAACAGGACAAGACCCAGAGGGTTCTTCCTCGTGATCCGGGAAGCTGCAACCAAGGCGCGAGGAATAGAAGTCCCATCCAACTCATGATCAGCGTTTGAGGATGTCCCCCAAGGATTTGCATGGCTAGACACAGGCTGAGCCAAACGAATCCTCTTCGCGATTTCATGGCCCATGAAACGAGCAGAAGACACCAAGGGAACCATACCCCCACGCTCAAAGCGGGTAAGAACTCCATGCGAGTGACAGCCCATCCCCCGAAACAAAAAGAAATCCCGGCCGCCCAACAAGCTCCCGTGCTGCACCCCCATCGTCGCAACAAGACAGCCATACCCACGCCCGCGATCCAATCGTGCAGAAAGAGAAAGAGGGTCAGGCCGACAGAGAAAGGCAAAACCCAAAGGATCACGTTCAAGGGATAGAGCACCCCCACTTGCGGGTTGGCCCACAAAGGTGTTCCACAAAAGGAATACGGATCCCAAAAAGGAAAACGACTTCGACAAAGAAACGCCTTCACCAGGCCATGCCAGGGATGGTAATGGGAAAGAACATCCCGAAACACAGGAACCCGTCCGAATAGCAGG
>Ga0209498_1000267_pt1 | contig 31621 bp, 40 predicted proteins | sample WalLakDeSediment_FD_184131 | JGI IMG/M metagenome (GOLD analysis project Ga0209498, IMG submission 184131) | Lake sediment microbial communities from Walker lake, Nevada to study Microbial Dark Matter (Phase II) - Walker Lake 11/02/13 Deep... | ecosystem: Environmental > Aquatic > Freshwater >...
AGGGGAACGACTCCGGCATCGCCATCGTCAACGGCAACATCACCATGCAGTTCTTCTTCCTCACGCATGACGAGAACTAGCAGATGGCATTCAGGCTTGCAGAAGCCCGGATACTAAGGCGGGAACTGGGTTGCCCGTGATAACTCCCGGCAGACCATCTCCGGCCAGAAAGGCGGGAACTGGGTTGCCCGTGATAACTCCCGGCAGACCGTCTCCGGTCAGAAAGGCGGGAGCTGGAGTGCCCGTGATATCACCCGGCAGACCGTCTCCGGCCAGGAGGGGAGCTTCTGGCATGCCTGGGACAAGTCCCGGCAGACCATCTCCGGTCAGGAAGGTGGGAACTGGACTGCCGGGAGCAAGTCTCGGCAGACCGTCTCCGGCCAGAAAGGCGGGAGCTGGGGTGCCTGGGACAACTCCCGGCAGACCATCTCCGGTCAGGAAGGTGGGAACTGGGCTGCATACGGAAAATCCCGGCAGAGAATCCTGGACAAGGAAAAGGAGGACTCGGATGAAAAGCAGTCTTGAGGCCCGGCTCGACTCCGGGAAACCCCTCCCGTACGCCCGGTTACCGGAGTACGGCTGGGAAGAGAACGGATTCCTCGTAGCCCGGGACGGCGACGTCATCTCCCCGAAATACGGGGAGCAATGGGTCTGTCTATCCGGCCACGTTACCGTCCGGAATCAAACCGGAGGAAACTGGGTAGCCCGGGGAACCTCGCGGCAGACCGTCTCCGGCCAGGAAGACGGGGAGTGGTACGCAAGGGGCGAGTCCCGGCAGACCGTCTCCGGGCATAAAGGCGGGCACTGGCGTGCCTACGAAAGCTCCCGGCAGATCGTCCTCTACCAGAAAGGCGGGGTTTGGGAGGCATATGGAAACTCAAGACAAGAAGTAAAGGAGGCAGGAAATGCCTGAAGACAACAAAGAGTACTATGCAGACCTCGCTACCGGTGTGGCGTGTGTCATTCTACGGGACCCGATTCTGTTTGAAGCCGGGGCGCGTAAGCTGTTCGGGGTTAGTTTCTTCGACGTTCCGGCGCATGTCCGTACCGTAATGGATATCGCGCTCGGGCTTTGGGAGAAACCGGATCTGAAATGCAGGCCTTCGTACGAGGTTCTTCGTATGGAGTTCCTTGCCTTGGCGAAGGCTGAGAGGTTCTCCGTCAACAAGATAGAGACGACGGAGCTGTTCCTGGACGACGTGTTCAACTCGGATGTACATCAGGACGGTAGGGACTACCTCCTGAAATCGGCCGAGGAAGAGTACAAGACCCGGGCTATCCGGATTGTGCGTAACGCCCTCCGTACAGCGGACCTGTTCGACAGGGACATCATCCGGGAACAGGAGCAGATACTCAACACGGAGCTTTGGAAACCGCCGTCCATCGTGGACGTAGCTGCTGATATTGAGAACCGCCTGTATATTGCCCGGAGGGTCTCCACCGGAATAGACTTCCTCGATAACATCCTGGACGGAGGAACTATCGACGGGGAACTCCACGGCTACCTGGCACCGTCCGGCGGCGGGAAGACAACCCTGGCGCTGCAGCTCGTAAAGGGTAGCGTACTCGCGGGAAGGGGCCATATCCACGTTACAGTGGAGCAGGCCCCGGATGGAGATATCTCCATGCGACAAGCGTGCCTCATGACAGGTCTCCCGCGGAAGGCGTTCCTGACATCGGGGAGTCTTTCCGATAAAACGCTGGAGGCACTGGAGGCATCTCGCTGCAGGTGGTCCCGGTACTCCCGGATGATTGACCTCAGTAGGACCCGCAAGGTATCGATTCCCGGCCTTTTCGACTTGGTGGATAAGGCCGCCCTCGAAATGGGTGAGGAGGTAAAAGTAATCACCCTGGACTGGTGGGGTCGACTCCGCGACCGGATGCAGTCCAATAAAGGGGACAAGATAAGCTCTGCCGAGCTTCGGACCGCCCAGCGGGAATGGCTGGACGACTTCCGGATATCCTGCTCCGAGAGACTGATTGTCGGGCATGTATTTCACCAGCTCAGCGGCGAGGCATCTGCCAAGGGCCCGAAGCACCTGGCTTCGGCGCACGACGCCCAGGAGGACAAGAACTTCAACAACTTGTTCGACTTCTGCTGGGTGTTAGGAAAGCTCACCAAGGAGAAGGTGTGCCGGATGCGGGCGGATAAGGCCCGGTCAACAGCCGGCGCGGAATGCTTCCTCAAGTTGCACGGCGAGTACTGCTACTTCGCCACGGCAACCGGGGACGAGGTTCCGCTGGAGCTGGGACGACGTCCCGGAATGTCCGTCGATCTGGATGTGGATCCGGATGACGCTTACGATGACCTCTAAAGGAGACAATAGACATGGCTAAGATACTTACAGATACAGAGTTGGCGAAGATCGTCAGCGACATCGTTCTCAACGACGAGATCGATGAAGCAAATACGTACGCCAGGTTTCTCCGGGACCTGGCCGGACTCATCTGCAACTACTGTGGCGGTGAGGTAGGTAGCACCGGGATGCCGGACGACGACCTCGGCTGGACCGTAGGAATCCACCTTAACGACAGCGTTCCCCCCGACGGGGGCATCTTCCGGAAGTACGGCAAGGATGTCGTCTGGAAGGACGGCAAGGAGGGGCAGGCCTGATGGGAATCGTACAACAGAAGGAAGACCTGGTTCTGTTGAAAGACCTCCCGGACTACGTAGCCGTAGGTCACGGTCATTCGGCCAAGTCCTTGGATAAGTCGGACCCTCCCGCGAAGAAGGATATGGGGTACAGCCTCCACTTCTTCGATTCCCGGGTTAAATTCCGCCTGGGTATCGCGGAATACATCAACGAGGTCTGGCTGACGACTCCGCAGGTAGTCGTCTCCCGAGACGAGTGGTTGCCGAAGGTCTCCTACGCCGAGGCCCACGAAGCGGGAACCACACGGACACAGGTTCTCAGGAAATCCCAGGATAAAATCCTGCGTAGAGTCCTTAAGGACCTCGCTAAGCAGTACAAGGCGTGCAAGGCTCAGGAGGCTCGGTATGCAGAAGCCGAGACCCGTATCCTTGCCCTCCGGGAAGCTCTGAAAGAGTATCTCGAAGGAGACGACCCCCGGGTGACATTCGAACCCGGAAGGTTCGATAACAGCCGGGATTACTCCGCTGTCCTGTTGGACGGTGTTGCGATTGGAACGGAAACCAACCACCACCCGAGCTGGTCCAAGATGTGGAGCACCTACGTCCTGGAGGACTACCCGGAAACGACATACAACAACCTGGAGGATGCGCTTGCAGCGTACCTCGAAAGGAAGGAGACGAAATGAGCAAACGAAGCAAACGCTACCGGGTACAACTCCGGAAGACGATGCACGCAACAGGGTACCTCGAGTACGCCTGCTGCTGTGACAAGGATGAGGTTCTGGAGCGTATCAGCGACGACCTCCGGTCCCGGGCGATTCACCCGGGACGCGTCCGGGAGTGGTCGGAACCTATCGATGTCCGGGATTCGATGGTTGTGCTGAAAAGCACTCTCGAGGAACTCCCGAACGACGACGACTGGACGGTCCTGCTTCTCAGGCCGGATTACGACGCCGACACGTACGGTCAGGACACGTTCATGACACACGTGCAAGCGGACTCTGCGGAGGAGGCTATCCGGGAAGCGCAGGGGCAGGCCGTCGGCCAGGAATGCACTCCGGAGGACTACGTCTGTCTGGCGTGTATCCGTGGGAAACACGTGGATAGGAGGCCCTGACGATGTCAAACGTGCCTGTTCTGGAAGTGGTTCCTGATGAAGGCGACCACAAGCTTGCGGAAGCCCTCCGAAAGCGTGGCTGGGAAGGTATCCACACGTCGGATACCGTGTCCGTGATGACAACATTCTTTGCCGAGGACGGGAAGGTCATCGGCAAAGTTGTCTACGACAACGAGAAATCAAAGAAGGTTCTCATCACGTTGTGTGCTGAACCTACTAAAAGGAGGTGAGCATGACAATCGACAAAGGCCAGGTCCATATCTTCGGAGACCCCGGCAGTCTCCGTGACGGGCGAAGGAGTATGCGGAGGACTCTCAAGGACTGCGGGTTCGAACCGCCGGTCGAGGAGTTCCGCAAGCAGGACCCCCGGGGTGAGGAGTACGGCTACTTTGCCGTAGTCATCACCGATGAGGAGGAACTCGCCTTGAAAAAGTGCAGCCAGCGGGGTAACCTGGAATGGTCCTGCACTTTCCAAACACCGGAACACTTCCAGGCCTGGGTGGAAGATAACACGTAGGAGGTAGCTATGTTGTACGCGATGGTTCCCGAAGGTTGTCACATCCTTCCGGGCCGCCTGACGGTGGAAAAGAAGTCCCGGAAAGAGTTCTGGGAATGTGATTGCGGGGAATCCCGGCCTGTGTCCGACCGAATCTGCCCCTGTTGCGGTCAGGTCTGTGAGGGCTACATCCGGGCGCTCCATTACCTCCCGGTGGTTCTTCCGGATGCGGATTGTCCTGAATAGCGACGCCTTCGGTTGACAGGACCGGCGGCCTGCTGTAAAGGTACAGACGGGAGCCGACACTCTGCGGAGGAGTCGGGGAAATCGAAAAAGGAAAAGCCCCGGAGTTACCAGCTCCGGGGCAAAGGAAGAACTAATGCTATGAACACAATAGTTCCGCCTTTCCGGGTAGTCAACCCGGAAAAGGATGATTACTGGCACGTCGGGGAGCTTCTTTGCAGATATCTCTCCCTGGCGGATGTTTCACCGGCGGCGAAGCGGACAATCCTCGCAAACCTGGCCGGACACACCCGGTCCCTGAATCAGACGCTTCCGGACGAGGACTGGTTCCTGGTCCGGACATCCGCAGGAGACCTTGCGGTAAAGGATGCCGGAGCATGGTCAGGGAGGTACGCGAAAGTATACCTGAGGGAGCTGGCGGACAAGGGTTACATCACCCCGGACGGGACCTACAGGGGCTCGGCGCAGTACGTGATAACGGCGGACGATTTCCACCGGGTATCGGCCGCGAAGAAGCTTACCTGCCCGAACAGCCGTCTTCAGGCTATACGGCCCAGCCCCGCGTTGTCGGAATTCGTCCGCCGCGGAGACTGGGAGGTTTACCAACCCCGGGAGCTGTTCGTACGGCTGCACATATTCAGCATGCAGCCGGACTACGACGACTACCTGCAGTCCACGGCGACCGACCTGCTGGACATACGTCCTACAGCGGATAGTCTTGGAGTGTCCCCCGCTACCGTTCTTCGGGTGCGGGACGACCTGGCGGCGATATCCCGCGACGCCCGCAGGGCGCTCCTCCGGAAGAGTATTCCGGTGATTCAGATCCCCGACGATACCCAACAACCCTTGGAAGAAAAGGAGGCCGCGTATGCTTAATCCGGACCTGCTGCACCTCCTGGAGGACCTTATCCCGGACGGTGACTGGGCAGTTCTCAACGAGGACCGGCCGGCGACGGTCTGTGTCTCGGACAATACCCCGGTCACCCCGCTGTCCGGTAATGCCGGGAGGGCGCAGAGCAGAGTAACAGTCGCAGGCTGGGGAGAGGTCTACAAAGGCCGGTGCCCGGTATGCGAGCGCCCTAACAGCCGGAAGAAGCGGTTGTTCGTATCACACATCTCCGGGCAGTTCGTATCCGCCGGAGATATCCAAGCCCGCACCGGGCTCGTCTATGTATGCCATAACGAGCACTGCCGGGTACCGGAGCTTGATAAGAACGCGCTGCTGATAGCGCGGCTTCCGGAACTAGGAATAAATGCAACGCCTTCGCTGTCGAGCGTTCCGTACCAGGTGCTCTCGGAGAGCTGTACCCTACCCAGGGCGTATAAACGGGTTAATGACCCCGAAACCCCCGATAACATACGGGAGTACCTTATCGGCAGAGGGTTCGACCTGGAGGAGCTGGCGACAGATTACCTGGTAGGTTGGGCGCGTAAAGACGAGGTATGGTTCAAGGCGTCGCCCGCTCAGAAGGCGAACGGTATCGAGGATTCCGTAACGTATTCGGACCGGGTCGTCATCCCGATTATCTGTCAGGGGATGCTGGCCGGGTTTCAGGCCCGGAGCATCGACGACGACCCCAAATACAAGTATCTCAACAAGCCCAACGGGCTGAGCAAGTCCAGCCTGCTCTACAATCTGGACAGAGCTATTCTGCGGAAGGAGGTATGCGTCTGCGAGGGCGTTACCGACGTCTGGAAGGTCGGAGACCGGGGCGTAGCCACGTTCGGGAGGAACCCGTCGGAATGGCAGCTTTGGGCGCTTTCCGTAGGCTGGAAAAGCGACGGAATGGGAATACTTATTCCGGATGCGAACGACCCCCTCGCCGCCGATGTGGCCCGGGAATCCCAAAGGTATCTCGTCGAGAAAGAGGCGTTCCCCAGGGGATGTCACATCCTCGAACTGGCGGAAGGGACCGACCCGGGTGCGTACCCTGCCGAGACCTTGCGAACCTACATAGAGGAGACCATTGCGTACTATGACAGCCAGCAATGAACAGTTACCGGAGGAATCACTGCATTCGAATGCAGTAGCCTACGTCGACACGACGCAGGTTCGGGATGAGGACATCATCCTGTACGTCAAAGGTCGGCCTTATCGTGCGGTCTGCTGGGAGCCTGGAATGGCTATCCCGGAAGGCAGCGTCGTGCTTGACACGGAGACCGAGATGATTGTGCCGGGGAGGTCTACTCACCCGGTACTGCTCCAAGCCCACTCTGTGGACAGTTCCTACGTCTGGTACGTTCCGTACCAGGATATAAGGGAGTTTATGCAGGGGCTACGAGCCCTGTATTCCGAGGGCAAGGTCACCCGAATCATCGCCCACAACGCGGCGTTCGATATGCATATTCTGGGCTTGTTCAACAGGGCGTTCTTCCCGGAGTTCCACGATATGTGGGTCGACGCAATCCTGGATGGCAAAATCGAGGATACCGGACTGCGGTACGTCCTCAGCTCCCTTGCTGACGGCACGTACACCAGTATGTGGAATCTCGGATACGTGATGAAGAAAGTGCTCGGTATGGAAATCGGAAAGGAGGAAAACCACGAAACCCGTACGAGCTACCGTAGAGATACGGTGCTGACCAAGGCACAGGTGGTGTACGCCTGCGAGGACGTTGTCCATACCGGACTGCTCTGGAAGGCGCGTCCTAAGAAGATGCCGACCGAGGAGATCCAGATTATGGGCTCGGTAGCCTTGGAGGAGATTTCCCGGAACGGTATGCGGGTTGACCGAGAATACATGTCTCGTAAACGAGAGGAGTTCAAAGTCATACAGGAGGAGAATCAGCAGATTCTAAACCTGTTCGGATACTTCCGAGGGAAGCCCGGGAACGCTTCCGTTGCGCAGAAAATCCTGCGGAACGTCGAGGAAAGGACCGGGGTGGAGCTACCGAGGTGTAACCCCCGGGAGTTGAAAGACGGCTCGATAAAGGAGGATATCAAGACAGGTGCCGTCCTTATCGAGGCTCTGGAATCGGCCTTCGACGGTCGGATGCACCCGTTCTGCGAGGCCATGGTCGCTGAAGACAGCGCCAATAAGATGTTGTCCACGTACCTGGATGACAAGTACATCGCGGAGGACGGACGGGTTCACCCCCGGTTCACCGTGCTTGTTCGAACCGGTCGTACGAGTTGCAGCGAGCCCAACCTGCAGAACCCCCCGCGAGGGGGAGGTATCCGAGGAGTATACATCCCGGAAGACGGGTTCCTGTACTTCGCCAACGACTACAGTCAGGCGGAGCTTTGCACACTTGCCCAGACGTGCAAATCCCGATACGGGTTCTCCCGCATGCTGGATATCATCAACAGCGGAGAAGACCTCCACCGTTGGTTCGGTCGTAAGATAGCCGAGGAGGAGGGCAAAGACTGGGACAGCCTGTCCAAGTCCGAGCAGAAGTCCTACCGGCAGATGGCCAAGGCGACGAACTTCGGATTCCCCGGCGGACTTTCGCCGCGGACACTCGTTGTCTACGCCCGCCAGACCTACGGGGTACTTCTTACGATAGAGCAGGCAACACGTCTTAAAGAGTTGTGGATGCGTACTTTCCCTGAGATGGAGTTCCATCTGAGGCCGGAAGAAGAGCCCCGTAAAGGCAACTTCGCAAGGCGGAGTAATTCCGACGAAGACGAGGAGGGCCAGTACTACGTGGCCTCTACTCTCAACGGAAGAGTGCGCAGTCGATGCACGTATAACTCGGCCTGTAACCTTCCCTTCCAGGGACTTGCATCCGACGGTGCCAAGATAAGCCTGTTCTACTGCGCCGTAGCCTGCTGGAACAGCGAGCCGCGGTGCCGTATTGTGAACTTCATCCATGACGAGATTATTTTCGAAATCGAAGAGAAACCGGGATACTTGGAAGTATGCCGGACGATGTCGGAGCTCATGCTTGCCGGGATGAAGGAAGTGATTCCGGATGTGGATATCAAGGACGAGGGGTCCCTGATGCGTAGGTGGTACAAAGAAGCCGAACCCGTATTCGACGCAGACGGTCTGCTGACAGTATGGGAACCGGTGGTTACCAGCGAATAGAAACCGGGACTCGCCGCAAAGAAGCGACGGGTTCGTCAAAACAGAAACAGAAAAGAAGGAGAGGTTACCATGCCTCAATTCCGCTCCAGCAGAAGCGCGGCCCCGGCGGCCGCAAGCAGCGAACGGGTCCATTCCTATGTGACCCACGAACGAGTCCTGAAAACGGACTCTGAATACCGTTTCCTCGGGCCGCACCTGGCTGCAGGGGAGATGCACCGGTTCCGCATCCTCCCGGCCGTCCGCGACGGCGAGGAGAACATGCACATGAACCCCGAGGCGGAAGAAATCCGCCGGGAGGCCGAGGCCAACGAGGTCCGGCTGCCCTGGGACGAGATTGTCGACGAGACCATTCTCGTAACCCCGATGGTGAACCGGCTCGGGTTGGAGAACCAATACACGTACCTGAGTTCGTCCAAGCAGACGAACGCGGGTACGATTCTGAACGACCGCTGGTCCCCGACCGACGTCGTCACAAACAGGCTCCTCGGGTGGCGCAAGCTTATCCAGGACATCTACAAGGGTGCCCGCTACCCTAAGAACCCGCTTGGGTACTTCGCAGAACAGTACCCGGATATCCCCCGCATCTTTGTGCGCTGGTTCGCCTGCATGAAGTACGGGCCGGTGTCCAGCCCGTCGAACGTCGGCCTCGTCCAGGCCTACACATTCACGGAGCACGGGAAAGACGTGCTCGACGAGCACGGCCAGCCCGCCGTCGGGACGAACAGGATTATCACCCTGTCGTCCTCGTGCATGGTCTCGATGATGTCGGGTCTCCTTACCCGGCTGAAATCCGGGCCCATCGACATCAAGAACAACCTTCTCGGGGACTGGTGTTCCCTCGAAGGCGGTCAGATTGCGACGGTTTACACGTCCAAGGCGGATGGGTCTACCAAGTACGACATCCGTCTCAACGAATTCTACCCGTTGGCGGAGAGCGCCTGGGTGCCGTGGGATGAGCTTGTCGACTACCCCACTGTCGAGGAGCAGATCGACATGATGGTCGACGCACTCACAGGCCCGGTAGTCGACAGCTGCCTTCGCGGCTCCGACGTCTACGCGGACTACATCCCGGAAGACATCCGGGGAACGGGGGAGGATATCCCCGAGTACGCGGAGTACCGGGATACGTTCGCCCCAAAGTCCGGTTCCCGGCAGGCGCCTGCTGCAGCTCGCTCTGCTGCCTCTGCCGAGCCCGACGAACGGGTCGACGACGAAGGAGATGACGACCATCTGGACGGTCTTCCTCCGGAGACGCAGGAGAGTCTCCCGCCTCCGCCGCCTCCCCGAAGGGCTCCCGCCCGGGAAGCTGTGAAGCCCCCGGCTCCGAGCAGTCGGCCTACCCCGCCACCTGTGCAGCCTTCCGGTCGCCAGGCCCCGCCGCCTCCACCCCCGCCGTCCTCCGACTCGGCGACGGGGCGAGTGGATGTCCCGGATAATCCCGGGGAAAGTGCCGAGGAGCACGAAGAGGCGCTCCGCCGGCAGACCCGTGAGCGGTTGGAACGCATCCGCGCCCGCGGAGGTAACCGGTAATGAGAAGAAAAGCTGCCGCACCTACCCCGGAACAGGCCTCCCAGGCCCCTCGTAAAACAAGGGCAGGGAAGGTCTCCGGGGGCGGCGGCTCCTCTTCCAAAGGACCGGGGTTTGCAGCACTCCTGCGGCAAACCCTGTCCGACAAGCTCGGTAAGGAGAACGTCAGCGAGGTATCGAGGACGGGCGACCTTATCGGGCTTCCCCTGGAAGGGAAGCTGCCCCTGCAGTATCTGTTGGGAACATCCTGCCTGCCTTTGTCGAGGATACTCTCCTTGATAGGCGGCTGGGGTTCGTACAAGACCACCGTAAGCCTGGGCCTCTTCGGGAAGCTGTTCCTGGAGAATTCGGGATACGTGGTCTACATCACCACTGAACACAAGACGAACTGGACGACGGTCGACGCGCAGTTTACGGACATGCCAGATTATCGGGACGGCATCATGGTGGTCTCTGCGAAGAGTACTGAGAAGCTTCTCAGTTCCATGTACCAGCCCGTGCAGACGTATCTGTCCGCTGGAGCTACGGAGCCGCTGGCGGTAGTCGTAGACAGTCTCGGGGGCATAACCTCCGACGCTGCGAACGAGGCCACGGAAAAATCCGGTCTGGCAACGGATGTCGCAGGACACGACCAGCAGAGGCGTGCCCGCACCATAACGGAACAGTACCGGGTTATTTCCGGTAAGGTTGCCGAAGGGAATGTCTTCCTTCTCGTACTGAACCACGAGAAGGAGAAGACGAACTCCACGACCCCGTCGTTTATCAAAGAGAAGACCTGGATAGGTGGAGACCATCAGAACTTCGCATACTCCTGGATTATTGCGATAAAGAAGACCGGGTCGCACGAGACCCAGGCGGAGAAGCGGGTAACGCTTCGACTGCAGACGACGAAGTCGACCTACAGCCCGGAGAAGCAGAATATCCTTGTGGACCTGTGTTTCCGCAAGGATATCAACACCGCGACGTTGCAGGCTTCGTTGGACTGGGATTCGGCTCTGACGAATCTGGTGATGTCCGACCGGGTCTCCGCGGCGGAGCGGAAGATGGTAGGGCTCCAGGCGGTCTCCGGACAGAAAGGGAAGTTCACGCTTGCCCGACTTGCCGGAGACGAACTGCTTACCGCGGAGGAAGCAGGGAACCTGATGCATAACACACCCGAAGTCGTCGACCTCCTGCAGAGGATATTCGGCGTTGTTCGGATAAAGGAGTACAGGAATGGCGAAATCGTCCCCCCAACCGTCTTCCTTCCTCTCGAGCCTGTACAAGGACCTGAAAAAGGACCTGAACAAGCAGAGCAGGAAGAGGACGTCACGGAAGAATGAAATCCAGGCGCTGCAGACACTCTGCAGCGTACTTGGTCTCCCCTGGCAGGAGGTGTCGTCAGAGATTCGCAATCTGCCGTTGGACGAGGACGCGCTTGACGTGATGGAGGCCAACTTCCAGGAGTTCGGCTTCGGTTGCGTCTGCGTGGACCTGGAAAAGCCCTACGACATGCGGGACTTCCTGCACCGGGCGAAACTGCGGGATACCCGCGCCTGGAAGATGTTCCGGGAAATGAACCGCATACACAAGGGTGCATGCGTTATGGTGAAGGAGTCCCGCAAAGGCTTCTGGCTGCTGACCAATCAGCGGATTGTTCTTCACCCGAAAAGTCCGTATATAAGTCTGGACCCCGCAGGCGGGTACGCCGGGTCCGTAACAATATGCCGCCTTGAGGATGTCTATTCCTACAAGGGTAAAGGAGGTACGTATGCCTAAGAAAAAGAAGACCGAACTCCTTCCGGATATTCTTCCGGAGGATGCGGCACCTTTCGAGGAAACAGCCTTGGAGGTTGTTCCGGCAGCAGAGCTGGATATCCCGGAAGAGGTTATCCAGGAGGCCCTTGCGAGTGACGAACGACTCGCAGAGGTCCTCAACGAGCAGTTCGAAGAGGGCTCCCGGCAGCTCCGGCGGACGTACTGGCGAATCGGCACAATCCTGTGTCGGGTCCAGGACAGCATGTCCGACCAGCCCGAGCGGGTGACCGAGCGGGTTCGGAAGGCGGCTCGGACTCTCAATCGGGCCGAACGCCTGCTTTGGGATGCTGCGAAGTTCGCCCGGGAGTTTCCCGACCGGGAGACGGTCGAACGACTGGCAATCGACTGGACGGCCGTCCGCGCCGTACTCTCCGTCCCGGACAGTACCAAACGTGCGCAGATTATGGCAAGCCCCGAAATCGGGGAGATGACCGTCAGCCAGGTAAAGGCTAAGGTCAAGGAGGCCATTCAGGAACTGGAAGAGAACTCGCCCGGAATCCGGGAGACGGAACCTCCTAAGAAAAAGAAGACGAAGAAGGACGAGGTGAACCTGTTCGCCGACCCCATCGCCGTCTTCGACAAGGTCAAGGAGGCTGTCACTCAGGTCACAGACGACCTGGCCAAGGCGCAGTGTCAGCTGGATAGCGATATCTGCGAGCTGACTCAGCTCATGACGTGTCTCCCCGGCGTCATCGCCAAGGCGTGCGACGAGAAGTACCCCGACGAGTGGTTCGGCCAGGTGGTCGACATCGGGACGGCAATCTGGAAGGAACTCCAGACCCTCTCGGCACTTACTGTTAAGACCCCTCCGAACGAGCGCATCGCTGTGCTGGCGGAGAGGCTGGACGCGGAATTGTCAGGTAACTTCGTCGACATCCAGGACGTCAAGGCTGCGTGGAGGAAGGGTGAGGACAAAGTATAGCCTCGCCAAGCTGCGCCGGCGCCGGGATAAGATACGGAAGCTGTGCCTCCCCAATGAGGGTCTTCCGCTGTCGGACCTCGGTCTCCTGCGCATCCCGCTGCTGCATCTGATTTCCGAAGGGCTCCCCGATGTGTATCGCGTCCTGTATAACGACGATATGCTTTCGGGGAGTCCGGAAGAAGACGAGCTTCGGGAGAAGGTCGATAGGATGTACCAGGCAGTCACAAGCTGCCTGGACGCCTTCCCCGGAGTAACCGGGGCCGCTACGCGGGAAGCCCTTACCCTGGACCGCATCCTCGACCTGTCATATCTTATGGCGGGCTGGTGGGATAAGGTGATTCAAGGCGTGAAATACGTCCCCTGGACACCTTCCCGGACCACGTGGGCGTTGGTGCGTATAACGGACCTGTACCCGGCGTCGGATAAGCCCGGATACTATCGGGTCCATTTCCGGTGCGAAGCCGGGGCCCCGGTAATGGTGCGCTGGTCGTCTCTCCTTTCGGAAGGCTGGCTGCGTTTCCTCGGCCGGAGCACCGGGTTCCGGAAATACGACAGCCTGAATCTCGCAGAGGATGTGAGCGGGTTCTACTTCGCCGCCGTACTCGGCGCCGACAAGCGGGGCGGAATAACGATCGCCCAGCCGGAAACGGACAGTTCTCTGTTGACACATAACAGGAAACTGGCCGACCGGAGAACAGGTAAATGCGTAGGACCTGCAAATAAAGAGGTCTGCGGGATCTGCCGCTACGGACGGGATGTGTGCGAGCTGGGCCGCTGGGCTTTCTCGTACACGGTCCGGAAGAAATGCAGGAACGGTCACGAGGGCCTGTTCCGCAAGGACATAGTAACAGGTAGGTGTCTATCCTGCCTATACAAGAGGAGCAGAAGCAAATGAAAGAGTGGTTGAAGAAAGCAGGCTACGACGCTGACCCGGTGATTCTTGGAATCGCCACCTCGTCGTTCGTGCCGAGCAAAGGGGTTATCCTGGCGGTTGGCGTTGTCGACTCCCGCCCCGGAGGCGTGCAGGACGTTATGTGCGTCCAGGGGATAGAGTCCACCGCGGACATCGCGAAGAATACCGGATTCACGCAGGCAATGCTTGATTCCGGGAGCCCCTTGGAAGAAATCCAGGACCGACTCCTTGATATGCTCGCAGGACGTTTCGTGGTGTCGTATGCCTTCGACACGTTCCTGAGCAAGTGGCTGGGGGCACCTCCGTTGGAAGGCGTCGACATGCCCGAGGTACTGGACGTCCAGACCTGGTCGTACTACCTGGACACCTACAGCAGCCTCCCGCAGCACGCGACGTGTATCGCGGATGTTCACGACCACGTGAGCAAGGTGATCCCGAAACGTATCGGGAACTTCGATACCCACTGCTTCGAGAAAACCGGGTGGGTATGCCCGGATAATTTCGAAGGGACGACTCTGGACAAGCGGTTGGAACAGACCACCCGGTTGTGGCAGATTCTCCGGGAGAGGACGCCGTGCTGATATTGAAGTTCCAAGCGAAGGAGCTTATCTCGGCAATCACCCGCAAACGGGACCCGGAAGGGTGTGGTCCTGCCGCACCCTGTCTTATCCTGAGCAAAGGGGGAACTACCCGGAGCTACGTAGGGTTCGGCACCCGAGGGACGCACGAGCTGGGCTTGTTCAGCTTCATGCACGTGTTCGAAGTCAGCATGGTCTCTTCGGAGATTCATCGGGATAAGCACCTTGCGGTACAGGTTATTGACAAGGATGCCTGGAACACGTTCGGGAGCTGGCTCGAAGAGCTGCCGGAAGACGCGGAGGTCGAACTCCAGAGCAAGGACCCGCAGTGGGTTCACGGCGAGGAGTTGGAACTCTCGTACGGCGAGGGCAAGAGGAAGCGAAAGCTTCTTGCGAAGGTGAACACATCTTTCTGCGACCTGGCCGCGGTTCTCGAAATCTCCCGGATGCCGGATGTACCGACGTTCGTCCAGAACCTGGTGTACATGGTACCCGGGCAGCGGAAAGACTGGATGCTTATTACAGGCGTCCCGACCCGTGTGGAACTGTCTGCACGGGAAGTCCTCGAGGGGCTGAATTTCACCCCTCTCAAACAGAAAGAGAAGAAGAAGAAGAAGGAGGGCGATATGCCCAAGATGAAAAACTCCCCGACTCCTCCACCCCCGCCTCCGCCGCCGCCGAGACCTTCGGCAGGCGCTCCCGTACCACCCCCTCCGCCGAGACCTACGAAGCCGCCGGCTGTGCCCCCGCCTCCCGCCAGGCCCGAGGAATCGGAGCCGCCCCCCTGGGACGAGAGCGGCGACGGTCAGCTGGAGCTGGAGTTCGGCACGGAGACCCCGGAAGAGGAGACCCCGGAAGATGAGACCCCGGGAGATGAGACCCCGGAAGAGGGGACCCCGGAAGATGAGGCCCCGGAAGATGCGGCCCCGGAAGATGAGGCCCCGGAAGATGAGACCCCGGAAGATGAGACCCCGGAAGATGCGGCCTCCGGGAACACGCCCGTGGAGAAGCCGAAGGCCCGTACCCGCAGAACGCCGGAGGAGGTTCTCGAGAGCAAAATCGAGGACTACACCCGGTTCCTGCTTGAGCAGGGCTTCGAGGTCACACTTCGAACGAAGACGAGCGAATCTCCGGAGGACACTCTCCGGGCCGCCGTTGCCGGCCTGCGTGGCATCGCGGACAGCCTCTCCCGGGTATCGTTCCCGGAAACGAAGCCGCTGGACAAGGACGCCCTCCTTAAGGCCCTGACCCAGTCGGTCGAGAGCCTGTTGTGACCTGCGAGAAACGTGTATGGGGGGTAGACCCCGGAACGTTCAAGTCGGGAGCAATCCTGTGGAACAGCTCCGTCCCCAAGGCGGAGTACCTGGGAGACATCCCGAACGAATACCTGTGCGACCTGCTGGTCTCCAAACCTGCGGACCTTGTAGTGCTGGAGCTCATCACCAGTTACGGGATACCGATCGGTAAGGAGACCATGCAGGCACTCCTGATGATCGGCAGGATTCAGGAAGCGTGCCGGATAAACTCCCAGCCGTGCGTCCTGGTTACCAGGCAGGACGTCCGCATACATCTGTGCGGAACCGCCAAATCCGGCGACCCCAACGTACGTAAGGCCATAACGGACCGGTACGGATATTGGGAGCACGGGAAAACAGGCAAGGGCACGAAGGAGCATCCCGGGCCGCTGTACCCTGTTACAGGACACATGATGTCCGCGTTGGCCGTTGCAGTGACCGCCATCGAAAGGCCCGACCTTCGTAGGCTGGATTATTTCCGGTCGGCGGAGTCGGAGTCGAAGTAGAATACAACCCGAGAAGGCCCGGTCGCGGTAAACTCCGCAGCCGGGCCTTTCTCACAAAGGAGAATTAGTGCTATGGGAAATAACCGGAAACGTGGTCCGGTCATCCCGTCGTACGACTGGGCTACCGATGCCGCGGAGGCTGCAAGTGCTGCCGCCAAGGACATCGCCGCCAAGTTGGACGGGAAGAAAATGCATTACATCATCGCAGTCGGATTCGACGGGAGTCCGGTGAACCATGTGGTGACGTCAACCGATAACCAGGATATCATCAGCAGCCTGCAGGGGGCAATCGATATCCACAGCGGCTTTGCGGAGACCTTTTCCGAAGACGAGGAGGACGATTATGATTCCTAGTCATCTGGAGAAGCCCTTCCTTAAGCTGACCTTCGGGAACATTAAACTCCCGAAGACTACCGCGATATTCAACGTCTGCGGCGCTCACGAATGCCCTTCGGACATTCGGGGGCTCTGCACCATGGGGCTATCCGGTAACAAGAAGTGCTACGCCCTTAAGGCGTATAGAAACTTCAAGAGCCACCGAGACTTCTATAACGCGCAGAGGGACTACTGGAAAGTGTGTACCCCCGCATCCTTTGTCGCGGACTTCCTCCGGGAAGCTCAGAAGGAGAAGGAGCTGGTTCGATATCTCCGGTTTAATGAAACCGGGGATTTCTTCGACGAGAGCTGCGTCAGCAAGGTCGAGAAAATCGCGGCCCTGCTGTTCCCGGACATCATCGTCTACGGGTACACGCATCGGAGGGACCTGCCCTGGTCCAGGTGCCGGTACTTCGTCGTTAACGCCTCTTCCGAGGAGAACGGTACGGAGGACTGGTCCGGGGAACTGAACGGGTTCCGCGCCGTGGAGAAGCCGTCCGGGGAGGCGTTCGTCTGCCCGGGGGACTGCACCGTCTGTCATAGGTGTGCGATCAAGCACGGTCGTACTACCGAAGTCGTGATGCACTGAACAAACGAGTTCGAACTCTTGGGCACCTACCTACCTACCCACCACGTAAGAGTTCGGACCAAAGGAGTACATCATGACGAGAAGACGGAGACATAGGAGGCGGAACCGAAAGAGGATTCGGATGCCCCGATACCTCGATACCGAGGAAGACGGCATCCTGCCTGCATGGGTGCTTCCCAGTACCTGCGTTCTGGCGGCCGGTCTCGCCCTCACAACGATAACGGAACTCCTTTCCTGGGGATTCCTTCACCCGGTAGCGCTTATCCCGACGCACATCTTCGCAGTCGTGGTCATAGAGAGCACTACAAGTAGGACCAGGTGTACGTACCTGACAATGCTTGCGGGCTGGGCAGTTCCGTTATCCTTGTTCGGGTTTCCTCGGGGATTGATAGTAGTGGTACTGCACCTGGTAGCGATCTGCTACGCACATAGAGAGACACTGTCCTGTGACGGGTAGTCTTGCATATGGGCAGCCTTCGGGTTATTATAGGAACGGTGCGGACCCGTACGTCCGTGCAATAAACAAGAAGGGTGATCGCCGATGAAATTGTTCAGGTTCTACCCTGAAAGACTGGGTGACGCATTCTGCGTACATCTCAGCCAGGAGGAGATAGAGCTGCTGCTGCACTTCAAGCAGTCGAATCAGGCCCAGGCCGATTTGAGCAACGGAGGGCTGTCGGAGGCCGTACGGTTATCCCGAGATATCGAGACGTTGCTGCTCACCCTCCAGGACCATCCGATGTTGAAAGAGTCGGAGGAGAAGGAGGAACCTGCGGCCCGGAAGATTTCCGGGAAGAAGGTTGCCGGGAAAGCGCCCGCCAGGAAGACTCCCCGGAAATGACCGCAATCCGATGCTTCTGCAGGGATTGTAGGAAATGGCGCATCTATCCCGCGTCGTCCGAATCCACGGAAGAATGCGAACCCTGCACATCCTGCGGGGGCCGGAATATCCGTAGAGATGTGGTAGACCTGGGAGGTTCGTCAGGGGCACACGCCTCCAGACCGTGCAACTGCCGAAAGCGGTAACTCGCACGAATATAACCCTACCGTAAAGGCGTCCGGGAATTGTTCCCGGACGCCTCTTTTCTATAACCAGAAGGAGTATAACAAGATGAAAAACAGTAACCTGCATTCGGCTAAGCGCGTGAAGAACGATGAGTTCTACACGCGCTTGACGGATATCGAAAAGGAAATCCATCAGCACACTGAGATGGGTCCTTACCGTCTTGACGGCCCTAACATTGTCGAGAACCCGTTTCGCGGGAAGACGGTGTTCCTCAACTGCGACGACCCTGCGGGTCGGGAGGACGTAGAGTCGGAGGATGCTGACGAGGCCCCCGTAGGCGCGGTACCTTTCCAGAGCGAATTCTGGCGGTACTTCAGCCTTAATTTCGATCATTTCGGAATCAAGCGGCTGATTTCCACACACTACGAGGACTCTCGGCCGTCCTATCGTCTGGACAAAACGACTTACCGGGGCAAGGGCCGGAAGACGAGATTGAAGCAGAACGGGGATTTCCGAAGTCCGGAATGCCTGGAGATACTCAAGCAGTCGGATATCGTTGTCACGAATCCCCCGTTCAGCTTGTTCCGGGAGTACGTAGAGCAGCTCATTACCTACGATAAGAAGTTCCTTATCATCGGGAATATGAACGCTATCACGTACAAGGAGGTGTTCAAGCACATCCAGGACAACAGGCTCTGGCTCGGGTATACATACCCGAAGGAGTTCCTGCAACCGGACGGCTCGATTAAGAAGTTCGGCAACATTTGCTGGTTCACGAACCTTCCTACCAGAAAGCGTATGGATGAGATTATCGTCTACAAAAGATACAAAGGCAACGAGCACCTGTACCCCAAGTACGATAACTACGACGCCATTAACGTGGACAAGGTCACGGATATTCCCGGAGATTATACCGGTGTCATGGGTGTCCCGATTACGTTCCTGGATAAGTACAATCCGGAGCAGTTCAGGCTCTGTGGTAATGTGGGCTCGTACTCGCCGGATGGGTATAGTAAGGCTACGGCAGTGTACATCAACGGGCGCAAAGTCTTCAAAAGACTTCTCATCCGAAACCTCAAACCCGAAGGAGTATAGCAAGATGAAAATTGAACTTGGAGGAGTTCCTATCCGAGACCTCGTCATCGGATACGCTAACCGAAAGGAAGAGGGCGTAACCGGCTACGACGGTGCCCTCAACATCCGGCCGGCATATCAGCGGGAGTTCGTCTACAAGGACGCTCAGCGAGATGCTGTGATTCACACCGTACGTCACAACCGCCCGCTCAACGTCATGTATTGGGCGGTTGTCTCCGACGGAGGTTATGAGGTCCTGGACGGTCAGCAGCGTACGTTGAGCATCTGCGAGTACGTTACGGGCGGGTTCGCCATTGACCACCAGTTCTTCTTCAACTTGTCCCCGGAGGAGCAGGAGCAGATCCTGGATTATACACTGATGGTGTACACCTGTTCCGGAACAGACCGGGAGAAAATGGAATGGTTTGAAACGGTGAACATTGCCGGAGTAGAGCTTACCAAACAGGAGCTTCGGAATGTGGCCTACGCGGGCCCGTTTGTCTCGGATGCCCGTCGGTACTTCAGTAAGCCGAATTGCCCGGCCAAGGAGGCTTACGAGGGTTACCTCAAGGGTTCGATGATTCGTCAGGACTACCTCCAGACGGCTCTGTCCTGGGCCGGGAAAGGTAAAATCGAGGGGTATATGTCGGAACATCAGCATGAGCCGAATGCGCGGCACCTCTGGATTTATTTCCAGAATGTGATGACCTGGGTGAAAGAAACCTTCGTCGTGTATCGCAGGGAGTGCAAGGGCGTCGATTTCGGGGCCCTCTACGATGCGTACAAGGACGAGCGCCTTGACCCGAAGGAGCTGGAAGATGAAATCTCCCGGCTGATGGCGGACGAGGATGTCACTTCCAAGTCCGGAATCTACACCTACGTACTCACCCGAGACCTTCGGCATTTGAGTATCCGTAAGTTTACGGACCGTCAGAAGCGGGAAGCGTTCGAGCGGCAGAAGGGCGGGTGCCCGTCCTGTGGAAAGGTCTTCGCGATTGAAGACATGGAAGCGGACCATATCACACCCTGGCACGAGGGCGGTCAGACCATTGTGGAGAACTGCAGGGCTCTGTGCAAGGGTTGTAACAGGAGGAAGTCCGGGAGCTGACCTTCCCGGATACCCTACCGTAAAGGCGTCCGGGAATTGCTCCCGGACGCCTCTTTTCTACACCCCGAAAAATCACCGGGGACGTCGACGAGGCGTGACCCTGGTTCCTAAAAACAAACCAACCAACCCTAAAAAGGAGGCATACTTATGCCGTACCCGTTGATCCGTCTTGTATCGAAGGACTTTGAAACCGAGCTCAAAACCGTCCGTCTGAAACCGTTCTTCCACGGACATTCCGCCGAGGAATTCGGCCTGGAGAACGTCGTCGAGGAGTTCCGTACCCGACGCGAATTCAGCAGCAATCTGCGGCTGAAGATGTTCCCCACCGTAACCGACAAAGGCTGGCCTGTTCTCAAGGTCGCCGCCGACGAAGGCAACCTGTACGACGTTGTCGTCAGGTACAACCGGGTGTTCGTTTCCCGGAAGTTGATTGTCCCGGTGGTGTTTGCCGGGGATTACAAGGTACCGATGTTCAAGGTACTTCCCCCGGTGAACGTGATAGCGTCTTCCGAGGAAGGTGTGCCGGAGATGTGGCTCCCGGGCGCACTTACCGTAGATAAGCTCTTCGTCGAGGCCAAGAGCCCTATCCAGGTGTATGGGCGTTATCTGCGTATCGCGGAAGGTCCCCATTCGGCGGAGTGGTCGAAGGATTCGGTCACCTCGGTGGATATCTACCCGGTCTGGTGCATGAAGCGGGTCTGGATGCCGGAGAACTTCGGCCTTACGGACGAGGCGATGGACATCCCGTCGGAAGGCGGTGCGCAGTGAAGCACCTCGACGCCTCTACCCCCGTCCTTGTGACGATCGATCAGCGAGGGCTGATCAGGTCCGGGAAGAACTCCCGTACTTCCCGGGCTCGTGTGGACGTCCCTGTTCATAAGCTGCCGGAAGCAACCCGGGAGTTCCTGTCCCAGATTCTGGCGTACTCGGATATGAGTATCCCGGAGAACATCGAACGGATGGAGAACGGTCTCTGGTTCATGGAGAGATTCGCTGTCAGGTCGGCCGACTTAGACGGATTCCTCCAGGAGCTGACCAGAGTTATCAACTCCTACGAGTTGTTCAAGATGAAGTCCATCGAAATCCTCCATGCCCGAGGGGTCCTGGATATCAGAGTCCCCTGCCGGGAGGATCTGGACGAAAGCTTCCACCGGATGATGCACGATGTGCTGTCGCCCGGCGCCATGCGGCTTATCCATATGGGGTCCGTCTCCCTGAAGCACCAGATGGGTATGTTACTCCGGGAAGTTCTCAGGCCTGTCAGGGAGTTCACTATCGACACAGGTGCTCAGGTGGCGCCCTGCGAATGCTACGACGCTGTGTTGCACACTGTGGAGCACCTTTCCGGGGTGCTGAACTCCCGAGTACACGAACACGGGCTTCAGGTCCTGGTCAGGTACATCGGGGATTACCGCATCGACAGCACACAGGAAGCCTGCCCTGGTCGGCAGGTCTTCGAGGTATCCGTAATAGGGATACCGGAGACCGAAGTCCGCATCGTACTCAAAAAGGAGGACGAATGATGCAGCACAGGTCGCTGGAAGCTGCCAAGCAGCGTATCCTGATCGGGCAGCCGTTCTACAGCTGTATGCTTTTCCAGATGACGGAGAAGCATATCACCCATATCCGGAACCCGGACGGCTCCGTCGAAGAGGCTCCTCTCATGGCTGTGGACGGGCGGAACCTGTTCATCAACCCGAGGCGCGTAGAGGACTACTCCGCCGAGGTATTGGAGACAGTCCTCATCCACGAGGCCCAGCATCTGGTGTTCAAGGACCCGGTCAACATGGCGGAGCTTGCCCGAAGCGAAGGTTCCCGGTATAACGAACGGGCGTCGGTGGCGGCGCACGAGATAATCGCAAACCGGTACGTCGAGAAGGCCGGGTACACCGTCCCGGGCTCGTGTGTCCACGACCGGGAAGGAGTCTACAACAGGTTCGGGGACGGCCTGTCCCTGTACAAGCACCTCCGGGATACTCCGAACGAGGCGGAGGACCTCCTCACCGGAAGAGGTCCGGGCAACGCCACGGGAAGCGGCTCCCGCAAAGGTTCCGGAGAAGGTTCCGGAGAAGGCTCCGGCGAAGGCTCCGGCGAAGTCTCCGGCGAAGGCTCCGTTCCTATCGATATGCGGGACGTCATTCCCGGTGAGCGGCTGACGGACTCAGAACTGGAGACCCTTCGAAAGGACCTCGAGGACATGCTGGTTTCGGCAGCCGCGTCGGTCGGCCAGGGAAACGTTCCCGGCCATGTCCGGTGCGTACTCGACAAGATACGGTCGCCGGAGGTGCCTTGGAAGAGTGTCCTTAGGCCGTTCCTGCAGTCCGTTTGCCGGGATGAACCTTCCTGGAGTACGCCGAACCGGCGTTTCCAGGCCTCGTCAACCTACCTCCCGGGGATGCGTAGTGCGGGGAATCTGTGCGTCGCCTTGATGGTGGACGTGTCGGGCTCCATGTACGGGTCGTTCTCGGAGGTGATATCCGAGGTGAACGGTGTCCTGGAGGCGTATCCGAACGCCTCCGGACATATCATCCCGGCAGATACCTGCGTGGTCGATGAGACTGTGATTGAGTTCAGTCATCAGGACCTTCCGCTGACCTTCGAATGCGTAGGCGGCGGCGGGACATCCTTCGAGCCTCCGTTCCAGTGGCTGGAGGACCGAGGTATTCGTCCCGGCTGTGCGATCTACCTGACGGACGGCTACGGGACGTTTCCTGCAAAGGACCCGGGTTATCCGGTCCTCTGGTGTTTCATCAACACCGAAGTCAAGGAGGCTCCCTTCGGAATCTCCATATCCGTGAATACAACCAACCCACAGACCCAATAAGGAGTTCAATATGAACTACAAAGAAATCGAATCCGTAATCACGTCCATGGCTGTACGCCAGGACACCACCGGCAAACGCATGCGCCCCTGCATGCTCTGGGGCCCTCCGGGGGTCGGGAAGACTCACGTCATGCGGAGCGCGGCGGAGCGCTACCGCGAGCACGTCCGGAAGACGCACGGGCAGGACGCCCCGTTCCGCACCTACGAACTCTCCCTTACGACTGTCGACTCGGTCGACCTTCGCGGGGGACTTGCCATCCGGAGGTATCTCCGGGACGGTGACGGTCACCGCCTCATCGGTATTCAGGAATCGCTGTCCGGTACGTCTTCCGAAGACGTCTGCGAACGGACTACCTGGGCCTCCCCGGAATTCTTCCCGATCTTCGAAGAGTGCCCTCACGGGGTTCTTATCCTGGATGACCTGTCCGCTGCCGTTCCCTCCGTCCAGGTAGCCGCTTACGAGCTGCTGCAGTTCGGTACCTGCGGTAACGCCAAGCTCCCCCCGGGCTGGGTGGTCATGGCTGCCGGAAACGGGATGGACGACCGGGCGGTTGCGTACCGGATGAGTTCCGCGCTCTCCCGGCGTATCGTTCACATCGATTTCAAAGTCGACGTGGACCTGTGGATCAAGTGGGCCTTGAAGGCGGAAATCCACCCGTCTGTGGTGGGCTTCGTCCGGTATCGTCCGGAACTCCTGCACGCATTCAATCCGGAGAAACTCTTCCAGCGTACGGACGGCGTGGCATCCTCCCTCGTCGAGCGCACCTTTGCGTGCCCTGCCACCTGGGAAGGTCTCAGCGATGTGCTCCACGCTGTCGGGGATAATTCCCCGCAGGTGGACGAGCTTGTTCCCGGCGTCATCGGAGTGACCGCTTCGGTCGAGTTCCGGGCGTTCCTGCGCCTCAAGGGCATCCCGGAGGCGGAGGACATCTTCCGTTCCCCCGACACCGTCGTTCTCCCGGTCGGGAACAACGGCGAATACAAGGTCGACGTCCTCTACGCGACCGTGGCGAACGTCACGGCGCGGGTCTCGGATAAGACCCTCGGAGCTGCCTTCCAGTTCGCCGACCGGCTGGGCCGGGAAGGGTACGAGGCGTATCGGACGCTGATTTACCGGGACATCACCGGGCGTCTCGGCGGAACCGTCTGCTCCCGACAGAAGCGGTACAAGGACTGGGTCGTAGCCTGGACCGAGCTGGTGAACAGCTGATGGATACCGTAAAAGCCTTCGCGGGGCTTATCAAACAGATACGCGGAGTATCGAGCCGCATCGAAGCGCTTTCGGAGAACTACCCTCCGGGCAGATACCTGACGGTGGAGAACGGCTGGAATGGCACGGGCTTCTTAAAGGCTGTCGGGGACCTGTCCCGGGACCTCGCTGCCTACGTCGTGAAGGAAGCCCTCGCGGATACGTACGGAGATGAGGGACGTAACGCGGACGGCGCGCACCTCCTGAGCGCGTACGCCTTCCATAAGGCGCCTGTAATCTCCAACAGAATCAGCGAAGGAGACGGGTATTCCGAGGCAGCTCTTCGGAAAATTATCCGGGAGGTGTTCGGAAAAGACTCCTCGGATATCCTGGTTCGGTTCTGTCGGGAGTTCTTCGACACGCCTCTGCTGGATGAGTGCGGGCTGCCCGGAATCCTCCCGTTGTGTAACAACAACGAGGCGGTTTTCACCTGTATCGACAGGGATATGACCGGGCTGAGCATGCAGTTGCTCAGGTTAGACTCAGGTAGCGCGCAATCGGACGACATCCTGACTCTCCTGCGGGTGTTGTATACCGCATTGCACAAAATCCGGGAGAAGGAGTGGTTGTACGCCTGCAAATCGAATACGCGGGTTTCTGCGTGTTCGGCGTTCGTGCTGCCCTGGGAACGTGCTCTGGAGGCGATGAGCCTCCTTACCGGAGAGCCCTGGGAACTGGACGTATACCCGGAGGACGCTATCCGGGAGATGTTCAGGTTGGACGGTCGGAAGTTCCCTACAGAGGTTCCGATGTACACGTACCTCAAGGGTGCCCAGCTCCGGGAATTCCTCGGGAGGTACCGCCCGAAGGGGTACGACTGCGCGCTCACGGAAACTACGGCACACAGCATCCCGGTAAAGATGTCGGGAGCGACGGCTGTTCAAGTATTCCGTCTGGGGTACTCGAACAGGTTCATCCTGCTGAACAAGTCCCATACGGAAGGCCTCATCTACTCCGGGACTCCGGAGGAGAAACGGCTGAACGAGTTGTTCAACACTCCGATGTTGACCACCAAGTTCCGCGGAAAGGTCCTCCTCATGGACGGTAACCCGGAAGCCTGCTGCACGAAGAAGCTCTTCAAGGAAAGCGGCCTGACGTACAGCATGCTTAAGGTGTCCGCCCGGACCAAAGGTCTGGAAGTACCTGTCAACGGGATGGGTATGGCGGAGTTTGAGCTGAACATGCAGACACCTATCACAGGCCTGCACCGGATGCTTCCGTCCCGGCTCATCCGGGAACTGAAAAACATGTAACCGAAGGAGGGCTCCGTCAAAAGGCGGGGCCCTCCGCAAAGGAGGTCTGTGTGATTAAAGGAACGCGAATGGGGCAGCTTATGGTCGACTGGGATAAACCGTCCCATGTCCAGGCTGCTGTCGAAGTGATGTCCCGGGAATGGCCCGAGGACGTACTCCGGGGAGTGTACTCCCAGGTCCGCTCCGGATTGGGCAGCGCCCGGAACTGGGGCGCCCCCGATTCGGAGCGGGTGACGCTCCATACCCGAGCCCTGAAAATCCTTGCCGCGGCGCAGACTAAGCGCCGGGAGGAGACCCAGGGTAAATTCGAACCCAACTGCTGCATGTCGGACTTCGTATGAGACGTAGCTACCTCAACGGAGACGAAGTGGGCCTTCCTGCAAACGGTTGCGACGGATGTTCCGTCAACACCGTTAACGGGACGGTCTGTCACGAAGGCGGCTGCCCGGATGCCTGGAGAGACGCCTTGCACGAGTGTTGGGAATGCGGAAGTGATTTCCGCCCGACAGAACGCCGGGAAAAGCTTTGCCCGGAATGCAGAGGAGATTGCCAGTGAAAAAGCCTGCCTATGACATCCGCCGGTTGCGGACAGATATCTACGTACGGGAGTACAAGGCCCGTGTCCGGACCGGGGAAATAGTCCCTGAAACGAAACTGTCCGCGTTGTCCCCGGACGACCTTACCCGGATGGCCTATCGCCATATGGGAAGGGCATTCGCCGAGGAGAACAAGGCTACGGACTACTTGTCCCTGATGGAGGAGTGGGAGTGGTTCTGTGCGGGAAAGCACATGTACTTCCCGGTACCCGGTCTCCTTGAGAAGATTCTGGATGCGAAAATGGAGGTGGACCCGGACAGCCTTATGTTCCCGGAACACCCCTTCATCCTCGCCGTACCTTCCGAGGTCGGGATGCGCTCTGTCCTGGTGTCGAGGCATTCTCTCGACGGACGCCGGACACTGGCAACGACCTTTTCCGAGGACATCGGGATACCGGTCGACCTGGATATCGGCATCGACGGCGGCTGGTCCCTGTACCTGACCGAGTTGTTCGAGCATAAGGACACGGGTGCCGTGGAGATGCTTCGGTTCGGATGTCGTAAGGACCATCTGACCGAGGTTCTCAACTCCAACACCGCGGAGCAGGTGATGTCCCTTGTCGGTTCGCTTTCCGAGCACGACCCGGACTGCCTGGACCTGAGCAGCATGGAAATCGATGCGCAGCGAAAGATGCTGACTATCGTCTGCCGGCTGCTGGTCTACATGACGACATTCCCGGATGCAGTCCGGGACGGGTTTCCCAGCCGGGAGGCGGAACACCTGGCCGGCGTTCGTCGGAAGGGGCGTACGCTCGGAGAACGTCATTTCCCGAAGAACGGGCCTAAGGCACACTTCCGAAGGTGGCATTTCCGGAGCTACCCGCTCAGGAAAGACGGCTCCCGGAAACCGGGAATCGTTTTCGTAAGTGAAAGTATGGTGAAAGGACGGGGCCACGTGGTCCTGTCCGACGGCAACCTGGAATAAATAACCCGGGGTTACTGCATTCGAATGCAGTAACCCCGGAAAGGAGATGCGATGCGATACGAATCGATAATGGAAGAGGCGGCGAAGTACGTCGCCCGGAAACACCCGAAGGCGGCCACCCCTACGGATGTCGTCCCTTTGATGCTGCCGCTTGTGCAGGGGACTCCGGAGCAGGAATGCTGTTGGGTCCTGCTCCTGGACGTGAAGAACAAAGTCACGGACATACGCCAGGTGGCTCAGGGCACTGTCGACCAGGCTACGACGAGCCCTCGGGATATACTCCGGGAAGCCGTACGGCAAGGCGCTCCTCGCCTTATCCTAGTACACAACCATCCATCGGGGGAAACCTCCCCGAGTAAACAGGATATCCAGATAACGGCTAAAGTAGTCGAAGCGGGACGTATCCTCGACGTCGAGGTACTCGACCATCTGATAATCAACAACTCCGGAGGATACCATTCCTTCCGGGAACAAGGAGCCATCTAATGGAATACATTGCCTACGCAGCAGTCGCCGTTTTCGCGGTGACTTTCACCGCAATCGCGCTGACCACGCTTCTCAAGGGAAGCCGGGCTTGCAAGATACCCGTACGACTGGAAGGGGATGCCGACACGGTGCAGAAAATCTGCGCGGAGTTCGACCTCGTGCGGTTGTCCGTTGACGGGTCGTCGGCCACGGCCCGGATATACGTCGAACCTCCGGACATGGAGGAGCTGTTCCGAGTCTGCGTCGCTAAAAAAGTACGCGCCGTTGCAGGAATGGATTAGGGCGTGGACAGTCTGGAGGCCCGGCTAGACTCCGGGAAATACCTTCCGTACTCCCGGCTACCGGAGTACGGCTGGGAAGAGAACGGATATCGCGCAGCCCGTGACGGCGACATAATCTCCCCGGAAGAAGGGGAGACATGGGTCTGTCTATCAGGCCACGTTACCGTCCGGAACCAAACCGGAGGAAACTTCCAGGCCCGGGGTAGCTCCCGGCAGACCGTCTCCGGACAGCAAGGCGGGAACTGGCGTGCCTACGATAGCTCCCGGCAGACCGTCTCCGGACAGAGAGGCGGGGGCTGGTCTGCCTACGAAAACTCCCGGCAGACCGTCTCCGGACAGCAAGGCGGGTACTGGCGTGCCTGGGTCAACTCCCGGCAGACCGTCTCCGGTCAGAAAGGTGGGAGCTGGGATGCCTGGGGCAACTCCCGGCAGGCCGTCGCCGGTCAGGAGGGCGGGTACTGGTCTGCCCACGGAACCTCCCGGCAGACCGTCTCCGGACAGCGAGGCGGGGATTGGGCTGCCTACGAAAACGCCCGGCAGAAAATCCTCGACAAAGAAGAGGAGGACCCGGATGCGTAAAAGTATCGAGGCCCGGCTGGATTCCGGGAAATACCTTCCGTACTCCCGGCTACCGGAGTACGGCTGGGAAGAGTGTGGGTGTCTCGTAGCCCGGGACGGAGCCGTCATCTCCCCGAAAGAAGGGGAGTACTGGGTCTGCCTTTCAGGGCACATCACCGTCCGGAATCAAACCGGAGGAAACTTCCAGGCCAGGGGCAGCTCCCGGCAGACCGTATCCGACCAGGAAGGCGGGCATTGGGATGCCTGCGACGCCTCCCGGCAGACCGTCTCCGACCAGAGAGGCGGGGGCTGGTCTGCCTACGATAGCTCCCGGCAGACCGTCTCCGACCAGAGAGGCGGGGGCTGGTCTGCCTGGGAAAACTCCCGGCAGACCGTCTCCGACCAGGAAGACGGGCAATGGGTTGCCTCCGACGCCTCCCGGCAGACCGTCTCCGGACAGCGAGGCGGGCACTGGTCTGCCCACGGAACCTCCAGGCAGACCGTCTCCGACCAGGAAGGCGGGCAATGGGTTGCCTGGGAAAACTCCCGGCAGACCGTCTCCGGTCAGGAGGGCGGGATTTGGGCTTCCCACGGCAAGTCTCGCCAGAAAATCCTCGACAAAGAAAAGGAGAACCCGGATGCGTAGAAGTCTTGAGGCCCGGCTCGACTCCGGGAAATACCTCCCGGATTCCCAATGTCCGGAGTACGTCTGGGAAGCGCATGAACACCTTGTAGCCCGGGACGGCGATGGCATCTCCCCGAAAGAAGGGGAGCACTGGGTCTGCTGCTATGGGCACGTTACCGTCCGGGACCAAACCGGAGGCTACTGGCAGGCCGGGGGTAGCTCCCGGCAGACCGTATCCGGGCATAAAGACGGGATCTGGGATGCGTGGGACAGCTCCCGGCAGACCATCTCAGGTCAGAAAGACGGACAGTGGTCTGCCTGGGACAGCTCCCGACAGACCATCTCAGGTCAGAAAGGCGGGAAATGGTACGCCTACGACAATTCCCGGCAGACCGTCTCCGGCCAGAAAGGCGGGCACTGGGGTGCTAAGGATATTTCCAGGTAGACCGTCTCCAGGCAGGAAGGCGGTTGGTGGCATGCCTGGGACAAATCCCGGCAGACCGTCTCCGGTCAGGAGGGCGGGGACTGGTGTGCCTGGGGTAAATCCCGGCAGATAATCCTAGAAAAAGAAAAGGAGAACCCTGATGCGTAGAAGTATCGAGGCCCGGCTCGACTCCGGGAAACAAATTCGCGTCCCCCTACGTCCGGAGTACGTCTGGGAAGAGCATGAACACCTTGTAGCCCATGACGGAGACGTCATCTCCCCCAAGGCGGATGAGTACTGGGTCTGCCTTTCCGGCCACGTCACCGTCCGGAACCAAACCGGGGGTAAATGGCGTTCATACGGCAGGTCCCGGCAGACCGTCTGCGGTCAGAAAGGAGGCTTCTGGGATGCCTACGGCAGGTCCCGGCAGACCGTCTCCGGTCAGGAAGGCGGGTACTGGAGCGCTATGGAGAATTCTAAACAGACCATCTCCGGCCAGAAACGCGGGAGCTGGGATGCGAACAATGATTCCAGGCAGGTCGTAACCGAACAGAAACGCGGGAACTGGCAGGCCCGGGGCAGCTCCCGGCAGACCGTCTCCGGACAGAAAGGCGGGGACTGGTATGCCTACGATAACTCCCAGCAGACCGTCTCCGGTCAGAAAGGCGGGGAATGGTGGGCCCAGTACACTTCCCGGCAGACCGTCTCCGGCCAGGAAGGCGGGATTTGGTCGGCCTTGGGCGAATCCCGGCAGACCGTCTCCGGTCAGAGAGGCGGGAACTGGGGGTCCTGGGACGATTCCCAGCAGACCGTCTCCGGTCAGGAAGGCGGGAGTTGGCGTGCCTACGAAAACTCCCGGCAGACCGTCTCCGGACAGAGAGACGGATACTGGTTTGCCTACGATACGTCCGAGCAGACCATCTCCGGTCAGAAAGGCGGGATTTGGTCTACCTACCACGAAGCCAAGCAACAAATCCTCGACAACAAAAAGGAGAACCCGGATGCGTAAAAGTATCGAGGCCCGGCTCGACTCCGGGAAACAAGTCCCGGGTTCTCAACGTCCGGAGTACGGCTGGGAAGAGAACGGGATTCTCGTAGCCCGGGACGGCGACGTCATCTCCCCGAAAGAAGGGGAATACTGGGTCTGCCTTTCCGGCCACGTTACCGTCCGGAACCAGACCGGAGGTTACTGGACGGCTCACGGCAACTCCCGGCAGACAATCTCCGGCCAGAAAGACGGGGGCTGGGATGCCTGGGGTAAGTCTCGGCAGATCGTCTCCGGCCAGAGAGGCGGGCAATGGGATGCCTGCGATAAGTCCCGGCAGACCGTCTCCGGCCAGGAAGAGGGGGTCTGGGCTGCCTGGGACAAATCCCAGCAGATAGTCTCCGGACAGAAAGGCGGGATTTGGTCTACCTACCACGAAGCCAAGCAACAAATCCTCGACAACAAAAAGGAGAACCCGGATGCGTAAAAGTATCGAGACCCGGCTCGACTCCGGGAAATACCTCCCGTACGCCCGGCTACCGGAGTACGGCTGGGAAGAGCACGGATATCGCGTAGTCCATGCCGGCGACGTCATCTCCCCGAAATATGGGGAGCACTGGGTCTGTCTATCCGGACACGTTACCGTCCGGAACCAAACCGGAGGAAACTTTCAGGCCCGGGGTAGTTCCCGGCAGACCATCTCCGGTCAGAAAGGCGGGCAATGGGAGGCCTGCGACACCTCCCGGCAGACCGTCTCCGGTCAGGAAGGCGGTTACTGGACGGCTCACGGCAACTCCCGGCAGACAATCTCCGGCCAGAAAGACGGGGGCTGGGATGCCTGGGGTAAGTCTCGGCAGATCGTCTCCGGACAGAAAGGCGGGGGCTGGGGTGCCTGGGAAAACTCCCGGCAGAAAATCCTGGACAAAGAAAAGGAGAACCCGGATGCGTAGAAGTCTTGAGGCCCGGCTAGACTCCGGTAAATACGTCCCGGAGTCGCAAGTTCCGGAGTATTGCTGGGAGGAAGACGGGATTCTCGTAGCCCATGACGGAGACGTCATCTCCCCGAAATACTGGGAGTACTGGGTTTGCTTATCAGGGCACGTTACCGTCCGGAACCAAACCGGCGGCGAATGGCATGCCTGGGGTAAATCCCGGCAGACCGTCTCCGACCAGGAAGGCGGGCAATGGGATGCCTGCGGCACCTCCCGGCAGACCGTCTCCGGTCAGAAAGGCGGGAGCTGGGCT
>Ga0209498_1000268_pt1 | contig 31603 bp, 21 predicted proteins | sample WalLakDeSediment_FD_184131 | JGI IMG/M metagenome (GOLD analysis project Ga0209498, IMG submission 184131) | Lake sediment microbial communities from Walker lake, Nevada to study Microbial Dark Matter (Phase II) - Walker Lake 11/02/13 Deep... | ecosystem: Environmental > Aquatic > Freshwater >...
AGTTAGCAGCGCAGCGCTTTGCCCGACCCAACCGGCAGTGATCATCTGTCCTGGAAGCCAGGGTCCGATACCACCTGTTATTAATCCAGAAACCAAAAGGGTCATGGTACCCATCAGGAACCCGATCCGGCTGCCAAAAAAGTACCCAGTTAGAATGATCAGGATGAAGATAGGGCTGAAACCGCCAGGACCGGGAATGGCGTTTTCCAGGAACCGTAATCCAGCATTGATTGCGATCAGTACAGCCAGGAAGGCGATCATTTTGCTGTCAAGCAGAGAATATTGTGCTTCAAAGATCATGATCAGCAGGCACAACCCGAGGATCAAACTGATCATGATCGGAAAGGTTGCTGTTTGCTGGTTTAGGCTTCTCGCCTGGGGTAAGATGAAGGGTGCCAGCAGGCTCATCAACCCCAGGGAGAAAACAAAAAAATCGAATAAGAGACTGAATATTTTCTTAGTTATCATTTCTTTTTGATCAGCAGTGCTATGATTGTGAGCAGCACGAATGCGCCCGCCACACCGATGATGATGAAGGGTAAGGTAGAGCGTGGGGTTGCTTCTGTGTCCTGGGAAGTTCCAGAAGGTGTTGGTTGTTGAATTTGTTCAACCTCTTCGACTGTTTCATCCAGGATGGGCTCATGAATTTCTTCTAAGTCTTCGGCTGGTTCAATAAGGATAGGTTCCTGTGTTTCTGGCTCCTCATCGATCAAGACAAATGGTGTTGGGTTGAGATTCCAATAATTGAGATTGGGCTGATCCGAGTAATCCCTGAGTGTAGTCTGGTCACAAATTTGGTTGAGGTTTGGGACGTAATCAGGCGGTAATGAGGGAAATACTTCCCAGCTGGTGAAATACCAGGCTTCGATACTGCCAGGATACACAATAGAGTCCGAAATTCCCATATTATTAAATGCCCATTCACGGCCATTCCAGCGCCAATAGGACCAGTACATTGTCCCTCCCTGAGGGTTTGATATGTCCATAATACTATTGATGAAACCATCCTGAATGACAAAGGGGATCTCTGCATTGTCTAAAAGCTCAAATCCAGATATTGATGGGGTGGAAAATGGCACGCAGACAGCTTTGATATCTGTATCACCTGGATGGACGATCAGACCCGCAAGATTTTCGGCTTCAATCATCTCTGGGCTGATGATATAACTTCCTGACAATATAGCTAAAACAGCCGAAGTGGTTGACATCAAGTTGGGTTCAGGAAATTCATCTGAATAATAAAACCCACCGGATGGGTCTTGATAAGAAAAAATGTTTTCCAGGGGTGATTTCTGGTTCTCTGTGATCCAGTCACTGCTTGAAAGCCCCAAGCTATTCAGTGCCATGATTGCGAACGCAGTTGTGCTGGAATCTCCCCATCCGCCATCGAGGGATTGTTGGGCTTGTAAGAAAAGAAGGCTGTTTTGAATGACCTCATCATCGATATTTTTACCAGCTGCCAGCAATGCCTGCAGTGCCAAGGATGTATTATCCGCTGCTGTACCAAACCCTGGTAAGTATTCCCAACCGCCATCTTCTCGCTGGAGTTGGATCAGGGTCTGTCCTGCCCCTTCCGGTATGGACTGATTGGCGGCTGAAAGTCCAAGCATTGCCAGAGACTGATGCCAGGTGTTGTCGGGATCACCAAAGGCACGCAAATCGGCCTCATAGGTCTCCATCAACAGGGTGATTAAATCCATGTTATTGAAATTGGCTGGGTTTTGCCTTGCCGCAACCAGCCCCAGGATTGATTTCCCAATTGCGTCTGGGCCGGAATCGAGATACTCAGGCAAGTTCTCAGTTAAAAAGTTGATGGGTGAATTGCCGTTTTGCTGGACTGTGAGCGGATCCCAGCCTGCGGCTGCTAAGGTCAGTATTACATCCAGGGTTTGGCCAACTGATCCCCATCCACCATCATCCGCTTGAGGATTAAAAATGAAATTAAACGCACGGCTCACCCGGCGGAGTGTGCCCAGGTTGTAAAGCGGCTGACCTGTCAAACCAAGGAGTGCTTCGGCCGTTGAATATGCATTCGCGAAATCGCCGCCAATCATGCCGTTTTCCTGCTGAATTTCCATTAAAGCGAGGCGGGCACTTGCAATTTCAGCAGTATACATTTCAGGCGCCATTGAGCTGGCAGCGAACAGTCCCTGGATCATCATGCCGGTTGTGTTGGCATTGGTGGCTGAGTCCCACTCGGTTTGCCAGCCGCCATCTGGCTGCTGATTGGTCAGCATGAAGTCAACTGCGGATTGAAGCGACGGCATTTCCAAGTTTTCTTGATCGGCTGCTGCCAGGGCCATCACACCGAGTGGGGTGGTATCCAGGAAGCTGCCAAAACCGTCATTCCAGCTGCCATCTGGATTTTGTGCACTCATCAGCCAGGAGACGGACTCCTCCGGGATGGAAGCATTGGCTGCCGCAAGACCCAGGATTGCCCAAACCTGGTCAAGAACATTATCTTGGGTGGAAGCACCAAATATCCCGGTGTCTTGTTGATATTGTAATTTGATGAGATAGGTCAGGTCAATCGCGTCAGGACCAAAGGTGTGAGGGTTTTGATTTGCAGCAGCGACTGCCATAAGCAGCTGACCGGCACGGGCAATGTTTAAGCCCGGTTGTTCTGAGCCTGTTTCGTTGATCCAGTCCGTACCATAAGCGGAAAGAAAGTCGATTGGTCGGTTTCCAAGATCGCTTACCATTGCATCCTGAGAGAAACCAGCACCTGCTAATGCCAGCACGACCCGGATGGTGGTCGGTACACTGGAGGATTCATCAAACCAGCGGATACCACCATCTTCATTCAACTGTGTATGGAGAAATTCGAATGCTTGTAAGATGGCTGGATCAACTTGCTGGTCGTTTATTATTTCTCCAATCGGCAAGGCTGACGCGCTGCTTGTGATTGAACTAAGCAAGATGATGACGATTAATAATGTGTTGATTTTTGAACCGACCTTTAGTTTCATTTTTGTATTCCTCTCGTTAAAATAAACGACCTTTGGTGTGAAAAGGTCGTTAATCCAAAACCGCCCATTTGGGCGGCAGGATGAGACCGGTCTGGGTGAATGATGACCGGTACCCAACGTGCCTTTCCACGAAGTGTTTGGGTCATAAAGGGCGGGTTATCGGGCTTCACCAATGGTGTTACCGTTGCGGGACAGCGCTGGACTTTCACCAGCTTCCCCCCTTGTGCACCTGGCATCCGGGCGGGAGGTGCACCCTTTATGGCGTATCGATTTAAGAGCAATTCTACACGGTCATCGTCAGTGTGTCAATAAAGAAAACCGAAATTTATGATAAATTACACCAAAACGAAATTTGATTGACGCGTCGGGGCGATGCATGCATCGCCCCGACAATAAAATTATTTTTCATTAACTCACATCTTTTATCCTGCTCAATAATAGATATTAGTTGATCCATCCGTTTTTCAACAATCTCAAAACTGGTTAAACAGCTTCAAAATTGGATGAATTTATTTATTGAGCAGAGATTTCAACCAAATCTCTAACTTGAAGTTTGCTGGACATTTCAGGCATAATCAATCGTAAACGACCATTGTCTAAGGAAACAACACAATCAGAGCAGGCGAAGACCTCATCCAAAGCCACGTCTGCCTGGTAGCCATCAGCGGCTGTGAAAACCAGGGTATCCCCTGATAAACCAGCATCCTCCAAAATAGCGATCAGCTGGACACCTGTATAGGTGGTGGTTTCACCATCTTTATTGGTATATTTGGTAGACATCGATCCCAAAGCCTCTAGCTGGCTTGATGTATATTCTTTTCCACCAACAGTCAGGACAGCTTCTTCAGCGATGACTTTTGCCGCTGTGCAGGCTGTCATCAGGGGCAATAAAATGAGCACAACGATCAATGAAAGACATTTTTTCATGGTTTTCTTGTTTCTACTTCAGGGTTATCATGGATTAACGATGATTTCATTGACCTGGAATACCCAACGGTTTGAGGGGGTACCAGGAAACACCAACCGGATTGGACCGGCATCAGGTTCTACATTAACAATCCAATCACCGCCATCTTTGAGCGCAACAATGCCATCTGTCAGTTCATCTGGGGTGATTTCAATGGCATAGCCATCTGCTGCGATGGCCGTAATGGAGCTGATATCGTCAGGTGCGCCTGTGAGTTCTAAAATTAATCCGATTTCGACACCGCTGAAAGTGCGGATTTCATTCTCACCACGTGATTTTTCCATCAAGATATCATTTAAGTCCACTTGTGGTAGGCTGACAAGTTCTTCAAAGGTGAAGACAGTTGGGTTCTCGACTTCCCCAGCTATGGAGAGCTCCCAATCTACTTTTGGCGCGCCACTGCAAGCACTGAGGATGACTGATAAGATGAGCACCAGGCTGATGCCCAGGATATGTAAAGCTTTGTTAAGTTTAATTTTCATGTGTTCTCCTATTTCTCGATAAACATGATTGGGATAATCATTGATTTTTTATGTAGTAGTCCATGATGTCCACCTGAACCATTGAGCTTGGCTTGCATTCCATGGTCGGCAAATATCGTGATGAAGGTGTTGGTTGGCAAGGCTTGAAAAATTTCAGAGAGATAACCATCCACACGGTAGATAGCAGCTTCATAAACGGTGATTTGAATTTTCCCTTCATCGGATGATGTGCTCCGTGGGTTCACAACAAAGATAGATGGACCAAACACCCCGGATGTGCCTTGCTAAGCCATATGGTGGGCTGTTTGTGCACGACGGTAATAAATGGTTCATCAAATGGCTCCCCGGCTTAAAAAGGTTAGGATCGCAAAAAAAAGTGTGAGCGCAAGGCTGAATAGGAGGTCAAGGTTCGTTGCAGATGGCCGTTTGCGAAACGTGCGTTGAGGTGATGCGCCAAATCCGCGCCCTTCCATACTGAAAACCAATTTATCCGCTCGTCGAAGCGCGCTGATCAACAGCGGTGTCATAAATTGCTGGACCAGCAATAGTATCCTGCGTAGGTTGACTTGATCATAGCGGATTCCCCTTGCTAACTGAGCACGATAGATCGTCTGTCCCTCTTCTTCCATGACCGGTGCCAGCCTTAATGCGGTCACCAGCATGAAGCCATAACGGTAAGGAAGTCCAATCCTCATCAGGGCATAGGCCAGGTCGCTTGGGTCTGTTGTTAGAATGAAAATGTAGCTGGTGAAAATGATTGTGATGAACCGGCCGCTGAAACGGAGTCCCATTGCTAAGCCGCCGGATGTGATGGACAATAATTCAATTCCCGGGTTGAACAGCACCTGGCCGGATTTTTCAAACAAGAGATACAGGAAAAACAGAGCCATGCCGGTAAGAAAAGCCAATTTGAAGCCGCGAATGTGCCAGATTTGAGGGTTGATCAAAACGAGGAGGACGGCACCAAGCATTGCTGTAACCATCAGTAAATAGCCTTCTTGGATGATGAATACCATGATCGTGGTGATTATTAACCAGGCGAATTTTGTTAATGGGTAAAGCTGATGCGCCAGGCTTGCGCCTGGCTGGTAGGAGAGTTTATGCATACGCCAGAATCTCCTCCTTGTGGGGTATGAATGGGCGATACCCTAGTGCTTCCAAGGTTGTAAAGGCAGATGAAACGGGTGCGTCAACGATGACAGAACCTGCATCCAGGAAGATCACCCGATCACAGTAGGCTTGGGTCAACATGGCATGATGGTTCACCATCAGGATGGTGTGTCCATCTCTGGTGTACTCCCATAAACATCGCATCCATTTATGGGCATTTCGCATATCCTGCCCAATTAAAAACTCATCGATCAACAATAATTTGGGGTTGTGCAGGATTGCGGCGATGAGATTTAGACGCCGTTTTTCGCCAAAGCTTAAACGTTGTGGATGATCATCCAAGCGAGCATATAACCCGATCTCATCCATATATTCATTGACTTTTTCATGCATCAGGTCATTGATTAAGTTCAAATTTTTTACGGTGAGGATGGCTTCATCACGGACAGATTGGGTGAATATTTGATGATCAGGATTTTGAAAGATGAAACCAATATCTTTGACCAGGCTGCTTGTTTTTGCTTTTGTGAGATCATTGTTGAAACCCAGCAGGTTACCATGTGCTGGTTGATGAAACCCCATCAGGGTTTGGAGTAAGGTTGATTTCCCGCTGCCGTTGGGCCCCATAATTGCGACAAATTCACCTGGATAAATATTAAAGTTGATTTCATGCAGGATCTCCCGACCATTAATATTGACATGGAGATGTGAAACATCCAGAAGGCTGTGATTTGACCAATATGATTGCTTCTGAGTAAGCATCATTTCCGTTATATTTATGTCAGATTGTGGTAAGTATTCATGCAGGCGTGTTTCTGAAATGATCCGACCCTTATCTATGACAAATAGCTTGGGATTTAATCCCATCAATTGGGATAATTTGTGTTCGATGATGATGACTGTCAGGTCCTTTTGCTTTCTCAACGAATATAATGTCTCAAAAACATGCTGGGTTGCACCAGGGTCTAAATTGGAGGTTGGTTCATCTAAAATCAATACATCCGGTGAGAGTGCCAGCATTGACGCAATGGCGACTTTTTGTTTTTCACCCCCGGAGAGGGTTGCTAATAGACGGTCTTTTAAATTGAGACCCTTGACAACAGCTAATGCCTGGTCAATACGCTGTTCTATTTCATCTGGTTGGAGACAGGTGTTTTCCAAAGCAAAGGCGATCTCATCCAGAACGGACAATGTGCAGAATTGGTCCTCTGGGTTTTGTTGGGCATAAGCAACCCGTCGGCTGGCATGGAAAAGGGGCACCTGGGTCAAATCTGTCCCATTTACAAGGATTTTCCCCGTGTACTGTGGTTTCTCGTCCTGAAACAAGAACCCTGCCAAGGCCTTGCCCAGGGTGGATTTTCCACTGCCCGAAGCGCCTGCAATGACGATAAATTCACCCTGATCAACAGTCATGTTGATGTCCAGTAGGGCAGGAGTTTGTTCCCCGGGGTAAATATAAGAAAAATCATCGATCTTAATCAAAGACATGTGTTATTCGACCTCGATCCCTGTGACTGGATAAAGATAGATATCTCCTGACATGGCCCCTAACGCGTATTCAAAAACCTGATCCCTAATTACGGTGAAAATTCGCAGGGAATCATCTCCATTGATTTCATGCCATGTAAACGATTGTTTCTCATGATCTGATTCAATGTGCACGATTAAGGGGTCCTCATTGAGGACGAAGGAGTCAATAACTTTCCAAAGGGGGACACCTTGCAACTTTTGTGAGCCATCTGGCAGCGCCACTTGGGTGCTGTCCATTTCGGATAGCCATTTGTCTGGCTGAAAGGTGAATGTTTCACCGGTAGTCGTCTGGATTATGAGTCCATGCGAGATGGAGATGTTCACCTCAATGACATTTCTGACCCATGCTTTACTGCTCTGTGGACCAACGACATCAAAGGAAGCATTTTGGCCCTTTCCTTGTTGGACTGCCAAGATGTTGGGGTTGGTCTTTAATTCATCGAAACTGATCAAAAAAGCATAGCCATCAGAGGCTTTGATCAAGAGGGTGTCAGCTCCAGGTAAAGGATGGGCGTATTCGACCAGCTTCAGCAATGGGTAGCCTGTATAAGGTGTTTGGATTCCCCGAAACGGCATTTGCTGGGTGACTAGGTCTGGCGTATAGCTTTGGCTCGGAAACTCATAAGGATTTTCCACCGCTCCGGAAATCACGATGGTTGGTGAGCCCTTTAAGGTTGTTCGGAGATACACTGTCAACAGGAGAGCTAAAACAAAAACACCAGAGAGAATGAACCATCCGATCTTGCGTTTTTGGGTGACTTTTTCGGGGATTTTTATAACATCGGCTTTGATAAGCGCATTGACCAGGAAAAAGGGTGCGAACCCAGAAAAAATTATGCCTGAAATGGCTGCCACGACTGAAAGAAGCAGAATGGCACCCATCGCAAGGATATTGGTCGGAAGTGTGGCAAATAGTTGAAAGATGATCACGTTAGACCCGGCAGATAATCCACCTGCAACGAGATAGGGTGCGATCGAACGTTTATCACGAAAAAGGAAGAAACCAAAATCAACCAACAAACCTGCCACAAGGTTTATCAAGAGAATGATAACACCGTGCGTGTTGCCGCTCATCAGTTCGACACTACCTTTGATGATTCCCATCAAAGTGCCAGCACCTGTTTTGCGTAGAATGCCCATTGCCAGGACAATCCAAAGCGAGTGAAGCCCTGCAGCCCATTGGGTTGCACCAGGAAACCCTAATGCAGCGTGAACAGCATTTCCAACGGCATTAACATATGTGCTTGCTACCCCGCCCAGTGCTGCGAGGACAGCCATAATCAATAGATCGCGGGTAGTGAAGTAAAAGGATCTGGCTGCAGTTTGATCTTCAATCAAAAGAAAAAGCTCCTTTTTCCTGAAAAGGAGCGCTTCAAACAAGGACGACACCCATATGTGACCGTCTTGCTTCAGCCCATCTCCTTTCCAAATACGGGAGGCAAGTATGTTTCCATCCTTACCCTATCGGTCTCCACACCATGGCTGTGCTTTAGGTTTTGGGACTCGAAGATGATGCTTTGTTGTGAAAATCATTCTATCATATCTATTCTCGAGATATAAGTGAGAATAATCACCAATTAATTGTGAATTCTACGGTCACATGGTCAACTGATACGAAAAAACAAGATGCCCCAGCAACCCAGGGGCATCTATTATGGTGTGTGGCTTGAGTAATGAAATCAGGAGATAGGATTTATTCACCACTTTTGATCTACCGTGATGTGGAGAATTTGACCAGTTTTCCTTTTTTGTCGAATGTCATCCGGGCAAAATGGTGATGGGCGGTGTGCTGGTTCCCATCATAGGATTTACGCAGTGTGACCACATACCGTTCTGGTGTTTCGGTGAGGTTTGGTTGATCTTCAGAGCCTGTTTTTGAGACCTGTGACGTGGCCGATTTCTTGAATTGCATTTGGGCATTTTCCAAGCCAGGTAGGTATTTTTCAACAACTTTCTTGACCTGCTTGTTGACTTGTTTGGGCATTTCAGAATTGTCACTTGAGGATTGCATATCGTAATCGCTGATCGTCTTGACGGCAGGATGAAATTTGAACCTGAAAAGCGGCTTGGGCATGGTCTGCAGGCCATCATGCACAGCGAGAGGATCACCATAGAGTACAAATGAGAGCAGGGTTTTCTGATCTTCACCATCGAGAAAGCCTTGTGTTTTGGTCATCTCTTCAGCCAAACTGAGTTTAGCTTGCATCAGTGCATAACCGACAGGTAAGCCTTCGAGCACGTTCTGCCAGAATATCTCAGCCAGGTAATCCGCAGCGATCAATGGCGGTGTGATTGAACCATATGCGATACATGTCGACCCGATAAAAGATGAGGTCCCGGAATCCAGGCATTTTAGTGATAGGGCTTCTTCATAGTGCTTCTTCTCCACATAAGCGCCATAACAAGCTTCTGTCAGGATGAGTTTGGGTGATGGATTTTCTTCATTGAACATGGATGGGCTTAGGGCAATGGGATAATCCGGTCCGTTTGATGCGTTACTGAAATCTTTTTGACCGTACCAATGGGGACCATCTTTTACGCCATGCAGGTTGAAATAACCTGCCTGAAGGATGTTACCATTTTGTAAATCTGGGCTGTTGGCTTGGATTGGTGGAGATAGATGTAAATCCTTCGGATTCCCAACAGTTTTATACACTTCAGCCGATGCACGCCGCCATATTTCTGCTGAGTATCCCAAATTGTTCTTGTTCGTCAGGCTGTTCCCCAAAGTAGAGAATAACTGCAGAATCCAATTGATCAACGAGGCAAAATTTACAACCAGAGATTTGCCAAATTTTGCTCGTTTCTCATATTGATTAATCACTCCCCGGATTTGCTGAAGCAGCAAACCGGCATCAGAACCCGCTTCTCCTGGCAGTCGACCGACTGGCCATTGAGAGATGAAATAATTTTCATCAATGGAAGCATAAGGATTATCAGAGGGTACATCAAGGTCGTTATCATATGTTGGGTTGGGCAGGTGGTGGAAGGGTACAATCTCTGGACCTCCAACGATCAGTAAGGCTCCAATCATTTCTCCGCGTTTAGCCAGGGCTTGATCAAGGTCCGCAAGTGCTAATTTGATCTGCCAGGGATCTGTACCAATCACGGGTTTGATGCCCATGGGTGCCAAGTGTTGAGGGTCATCGGGGTAGAACAGGGTTGCATTCCAGTCCGGCAAGTTTTGGATCAAACCGACTAAATTGCTCAAGTGATCATCAATGATTGCTGTGGTATTGGGGCCGTATATTGTATCAAGCTGCTTCTTAGAAGTCATCACAACATAGACAGGAAAGCGATTGTCAGCTCGCTCTAAATCAGGTTTTTTCAGGCGTTTAGCTATCTTGGCGAAGGCTTGTTGAATTTCGTCAAAATCCGCTTCGGATGCCCACTCTTTTTCTTCAGGTTCAGGGTTCGCAGCCTCTTGTGGTGGTGCCTGGATCGCCTTTGATTTTGTTGGCGAAGGTACCGATACACGAATCTTTTGCGTGGCATCTTCAGCAATATGTGGTTTATCTGGTTTTGATACCCTGTTGTGTTTAAAGATGGGTTCCTCAGTTGGGCCAGTTTGAAGTTGGTTCCAACCCAGGTAGGCGGTTACAGAAGCTGGAATAGGTAGATCAAAGTGGATTTCCAAACGTTCTGGCCACAGGTTTTGGAAGCGGTGTCCAACGCCCATCAATTGTTGTATGACTTGCCCAGCACTATCATGTGCAGCAACCCAATGTAATCGCTTTACAGCTGTTGCTTCATTCCCAAGTTCCATTTCCGCTAAAGCTTTGATCACATTTATTTGGAGACAGTTGGGCCACTGCTGATGATTTATTTCGCTCAGGTTATTGAGCATTTCCTGGCTTTCCATTTTATAAGCCGTTTGCAAATGAAGAATCGCTGGAAGGGGAGAGGGAGGATTTTCAACAAGCGTTGCATGAATCAGCGACGTTGCTTGTTCGAGATCGTCCTGGGAATATGCAGATCTTGCCTCCCAAAGTGCTGAAAGCCATTTACCAGCAGTTTCATCAGGCGGCATTTTCTTTTCAAGATATTGGGTTACAGCTGCATAAAAAGCCCGACGATCTGCTGCTTCAGAAAGCACACTTAGTGCACGATGTGGTTCTAAGAATAGTGGATCATGTTCAGCTAAACCTTCAAGTAGGCTCACAGCCTGGTCTTTTTGATCAAGGTTAGCATAAGCCATAGCCTGGTGATATTTTACAAAGAGATCACCTGGATAATTCACCAACCAAAGCATCGATGCCTGTTTAGAAAATTGAAATTCTTCGCACTGATTGGCAGCGTTGAGGAGCATGAGGAAGCGGTAACGCTCTAGGGCTTGTAAAATGTTTATTGGGTGGGTTCGTGGGGACATGGTTATTTCGCCTCTCGTAAATTATTTATTAAATTCAGGGCTGTGACCACACCAAGCTGCCGGATGATATTGGAATCATCGGGTGAATATTTCTTGGCTTCTTTCAACATCACTTCAGCCCCTAGGTAATCTTTGCAATCCTTTAGTGCTATACCAGCGTGGTAGTAAGGTCTAGGGTCTGACTTGTTGGCCTGGGAACCTTTTTGGTAGATTTCGATGGCTTTTTCAAGGTCTCGGCGTTCTTGGTAGGTTTTTCCCAATTCAATATAAGCATCAACCAGTGTGGGTTCAAGGGTGATGGCTTCAGATAAATGCGCGATAGCTTGATCTAATTTACCCTTCATGCGCTGCAGGCGCCCAAGCATCAGGTAAACCTGTGCTTGTTCTGGAAGGATCCTTAAGGTTGTTTGGGCAACCTCCTCAGCTTCATCCAGACGGTTGGACTGAATCAACCAATCTGTCAATGTCGCCAGGATTTGCGGATCTTCTGAATAATCCTGAGCAAGGGTAATTAGTTCAGGCAGCACAGCTTCGACACCCAATTGTGCCTTTTTGATCTTGATGTATTCCAGTTTCAACGGGGGATGGCCTTGTTTACTACTGATGGCTGTTTGTAGGGTGCTGAGGGCTTGTTCAAATTTTCCTTGGTTTGCTAAAGCTTGCGCAAGGAAGATGGCTGCGGTTTCATTTAGGCTATCCTTAGCCAATAGCTCCTTTGCCTTCGTCTCGAGGTCAATGAAATGCTTTTGAGCGAACAATAACTGCATTTCCTTTTCTACAAGGTGTTGATCATCCGGGGCCAATTTGCTGGCTTTGCGGATGTTTGTGATGGCTTCTGAGACATCACCCATCCGATGGTTAATTTCAGCCATCTTTACCCAAGCTTTAGGATCGTCAGGCTGGTAAGCCGTACTCTTTTTTAGATCATTTATTGCCTGTTCCAAGTTATTTGCAGCGACTTTTAGCATGGCGCTTTTTTGCCAAAAGACTGCATTTTTGGGTTGATTATCGAGTGCTTGTTTGATGTGTTCTTCTGCTGCTGAGGTGTTTCCAATCTGTGTATAAAGGTCTGCGGCCAGGGCATGCCATTCGGATTCCTCAGGCCAAAAACTCAGTGCAGTTTCAATGGATTTTAGAGCAAGCTCAGGCTGATCCAGGTTAAGATATGCTAACAAGGCATGATTGACGGGGTTAGCAGTGTCTGCCCTGAGGGCTTTTTCAACAAAAAGTGCAGCATTGTCTTTTGTATGACGCAGTGCATATATGCCATAAGCCTGCAGTACATGGATATCTTCCGGGTAGGATTCTAAAATGTCCATAACCAGGCGTTCGTCCTGACTGCCTATCAGCACCGCAGCAGCTTCTTCAGCACCTCGTAAGCAGGCGTCAACATTCAAATGGAGCGGCCACTTACCGGTGAATGCAGAAATGATTCGAGCATTCATGCAAACGATTTGTTCTTGCGGAAGAATATCGTGAAGGCTTTCTAGCAGATACTCAGCGGTTTTGTAGTTTTCCTGTGAAAGGCAGGTTTTTCCGGGACAGTGTTCGGTGATGGCTAAAGCCTCGGCAATCTGCTGGACTTCCGCACCAGTGACCAAGGCGTATAAATAGCGCCAATTCATAAGTGGTTGTGAGTTGAATGTAGTTGATACTTGTTTCCAGGTCTGGATGGCCTCATGGTGCTCAGCCAAAGCCAAACTTGCTTCACCAATACTGTGCAAATTGATGATTTGTCTGAAGATGACGGGCAAAGCTTGGGATTGTAGTTCCCCAAGGTATTTTTGATATGATTTCCTGGCCTGAATGAGATGTTCATTGGCAAGCTCAATTTCACCGAGCTGAGCGGCGAAGCGGCTTTGGATTGCCAGGTAGCGTGGGTAGGATCCGCTGGATTGAGACAATTGATTAAATAAAACAGTCGCCTGGTCAATTTTATCCAGGTGGAGAAGGGTTTCCACCTGAGAACAAATCAGATCCAACAGGTCATGTGACGTTTGACCATGCAATAGAATCGATGGTTCCAGTTTTTCAGCCATTTCTAAAGCTGGCAGGAACTCAAGATTGATCATTGCCGATTCTACACTGGCATTTATGAGCTTTGTATCCACAGGATCAAGATTTAGGGCAGCTGAGAAATGGATCTGAGCTTCATCGAACATTCCCATTGCCCGGGCAAGTTGTCCCTGGCGAAAATGGTAGCCTTTCAATGTTAAATCATGGGTATACAACAAGGGGGAGGTATTTTTCTGCTCATTTTCTTCTGTCTTTTTATCTAGAACTCGTTCCACACTGCCTTCAATGGAGTCTAATGTCTTTTGGGCGTGCTCATATTGCCCAAGATTGCATAATAAGTCAGCCGTTAACAACGCGATTTCTGGGTGCTCAACAACCAATGCCTGTTCGATATTGAGGGTATCCAGTGCTTTTTTGTGATCTTCCATCAAGGCATAGGTCACCGATAGATCCATCAAGAGGGTTGGGTTGAAGCTGGTTGTTTGCAGAAGGGCTTTCTCGAAAGCCTCTTCAGCTAAGGCCAGGTCATTGAGATGAATGCCAACATAAGCTGCCTGGTGAAGCAATTTGGGGTTTTGTTCACCAGATGAGATAAACTCTCTGATTTTTTCGTGTGCTTCTTCCAAGGATCCGGCTGAGACCAAAGACTTGGCAAGCCACAGCTTTAATTCATCCCGTTGAGGGCTGATTTGAAGAGCTTCTTTAAGGGCCCGCACTGCTTCATCAGGTTCGTTATTTCTGGTGTTGAATTTCGCATACCAAAGGATGTTGTTAAAGTCTTGTGGGGCTAACTTGAGTGCGGATTTTGCCATGGTATTGGCTTTCCCGCTGAGATCAGCCAACTGGTAGGCATCTGCCAGCGCATATCGCACCTTCAGGCTGCTGGGCTGTAAATTCAGGGCAGTTTGTAAAGCTGCTAACCCCACATCATGGTTGCCTAGTCCGACAGCGGCCTGTCCGAACCCATACTTAAGACGCCAGTCTTGGGTAGATTTCTCACTATCACTTGTTTGTGCGATATGACTGTAAGCGTCAAAGGCTTTTTGGTGATTGCCATTCAAGCGGTCAATATCTGCCAGGTGAAGTGCAAGTTGATCGTTGTCAGGATAAGTCGCAGCGGATTTTTGGAGTGTTTCCTCCACGTTTACCAGGATCTCTTGTGGCGCTTCAAAGTCGGGATCCGATTCAACCCGGTCCAGTACCAGCCGTGAAGCCATTAATACCGTCTCAATGTCTTCAGGATAATAGGACGCAGCGAAAAGTAATACCGGTTCAGCCTGTTCTTTTTTATCCAACGTTATCAGCACATGACCAAGGAGCCTGGCTGCCTCAGGATGTTGTTGATAGTTCTTGATAAAGGTTTCAAGCAGTTGATATGCTTGTTGTGGCTGACCGAGCTCTAAGTGTGCGCGGGCTAACTTTAGTTTTCCCTCGATGTGATTTGGCTCCAGGTCATAGGCAAGGGTGAGCGCTGGTAATGCTTCTGAAGGTGCTTCTTGCTGCAAATAAGCCTCTCCAAGTGCTCGTAATAATTTGGGTTGGTTGAGAGCTTTTTCTGCACCTTTTACAAGGGTTTCCAGGGCACGATTAACCTGATCGTTTTCATTCCACAACCAGGCCAGGGTCAACCAAGGCTCAGGCTCGTTCGGGATCATAGTGACGACGCTTTCCATGTGTTGAATGGCTTTGAGGACATCACCGTTTTGCATAAAACCCTCACCTAGTAACACCAAGGCTTTTGTGTTACGGGATTCTCGTTTTAAGATATTTTGGCAAATTGACATTGAGACATCGACCTGTTCAGTTCTCAATGCGGCTTCTGCAAATGATTCCAAATCTGGGATTTCAGGTGTAGCTTCCGATTTGACCAGGTTTTTCAGAAAGGTGTACGCTTTCTCCCAGCGTTCTGCTTGAGCATAAAGACGGGCAAGATTACGTTTATGAGAAATTCTTGAGGGTTCCAAGCGTTCTAAAAAAGCGGACCATTGAATGGCTTTTTCGATATGGTTTGCTTTTTCATTTAGTTCACAGGCTAACTTAATGGCTTCAGTGTCGTGGATATTCGTTTGTAGGTATCTCTCGAGCCAGTCCAGGCTGATTTCTAGATCCTCAAATCGGTTGATGAGGTTCAGGAAAGCTGAATGTGGATTCATTTTTGCCTGGTGGACAAAATAGCTTTTTGGGTGTTGCGGTGATTCAACAAAACCTTTGTGTGCTGCCAATGTTGATTTGATCAGGGAACGTATTTTTGGAGTGTCTAATTCATTGATTTGATCCTGAAGCAGTTGTTTTTCAATGGATTGTGGCAACTCATCAAGTTGTTTCAATGCTTCATTGTGTTCTTGTTCTTCAATTAATGACCGGGCATAAAATAATCGAGCCTGTCTTGAGTGGGGTACAGATTTGATAATCTCAAGCCAGCGGGAGGGAGAAATGTGGTCACTATCTCCGGCCAAGGTTTGAAATAATGTTTGGACTTTTAGGAACTCAAGCAAGTCACTCGACTTCTGGTATGCTTCGTCAGCCCTGTTGGGATTTCCGCTGAAATGATGAAAAGCTGCTACACGATTGATGTCTTCTGGCAGGCTGAAACGCACCTGTTTTTCCAGGGGATCGATTTCAGGATTAACCGCTTCAAAGGTTTCGAGATCTGTGAATACCCGGGCAAAGAAGTCTCGACTGACCTTTGTTTGCATGAGGTGCCTGGCTAATTGAGTCCTTGATTCAACCTGGTTGAAATTCTCCAACCACTTGAGGCTTTCTAACTGTAAATCGGTTGATAAAGGTTTAATGGCTGCAAACACTCTCGCCATCCTCTGGCTGGAATCCATTGGGTTGGCAAGCAAGGTGTGGATGTATATGGGAATGAAAGCCTTGATGGTCGATTCTGATGATTGCAGAAAATCATCAGCTAAATCATCAAAATCAGAACATAAACAAAACAAGCATGCAAAGGGGGTCTGCCAGATATGGAAATACTTACGATCGTCAAGCTGTTTTCGATGGGTGAACAACTCCTTTGATATCCCACCCCAGCTTTTCTTCATTGTTCGCCGCTCATGCAAAGTTAGCGCTAAAAGGCCTGCTGTGTACAGGTCAGCAGGTGGCAAGCCTGTATGGAAAGTGGTTTCAAAGGCTTGGGCACCACGGGCTTTCAGTGGCTGGGGAAGGGAAAAATCACCTTGACCCAGATCGGAAAGGGGTATTCCAGTCGATTGTTCTACCGACCAAACAGCAATCTTTCCTGGTGCATAGGCATTCAAGTCATTTGGTGCAGATTCAAAGTAAGCCAGGCTTGTAGGGTCATCCTTGACAAATTGCCATACCAACGGATCTTGCTGGAGGCTTCGGAGGAGAATCTGACCTTCTTCTGGTAAAAACTGCTGTCTGATTAAATCGAGCCATTTTTCTAATGACATGATCAATTCCAATTCTCAAGTTCAGGTGATTATTGTGTTAGGCCAAGGTTCCTTGTTATGAAATAAGCAGTCGTGAGGAGAGCAATCCCAAGGAAGACCATAAACACACCAATGCCGGTATTGGTTTTTGAGAGATCATGCAAAGCATTGACCAGTGCTGAGGCATTACCCACAAGCCCGGCAATATTTTCTGTAATCCCCTTTTCAGCCAGTTTTGCAGTCTGTTGGGCAATGGACTTAATATCACGCCCAATAGCCTGGCGGGTCAGGATGAAAATGCTGATCCCCAGGACGATTAAACCCAAGAAAAACATTACCGTTGCCATGGTCATTTGGAATTCATACGTGGTTGAAAACATAAATACACCTCCAGATAATTATCTCTGGAGGTGTTGTAGCAAGTTCTATGCCAACCGGATAGGAGCAGGATGTTTTAGCTGGGTGTTAAATCTTTAATCTCTGCTGGCAAATGGTGAATATCAATGGCTGGATCATCGCAGAAAATGATGGCGCGTTCCAATGCGTTCCGCAGCTCGCGAATATTACCTGGCCAATCATACTGCATCATTGCGTCCAGGGCACGCGGCGTGACATCTTTAATATTGGTACCCATGCTCATATTGCTTTGACGCAGCAAGAGCCCAACCAGTTCAGGAATATCATCCTGGCGTTTTCGTAAGGGGGGGATATCCAAGTCGACAACTTTTAATCGGTAATAGAGGTCTTCCCTGAATTCACCTTTTTTAATCATCACTTTCAAGTCTTGATTGGACGCTGCAATGATTTGCACATCAACACGGATCAAGGTTGTGCCGCCAACCCTGCGAAAGGCATGTTCTTCAATGGCTCTCAGCAGCTTGGCTTGCATATCGATTGGCATTGAGGAGATTTCATCCAGGAAAAGGATCCCGCCATCTGCGACTTCCATCAACCCATTTTTACGCTTATTTGATGCCCCCGTGAAGGCGTTGGCTTCATGGCCGAATAGCTCCGATTCGATTAGGGTGTTTGCAATGGCTGCACAGTTGATGGCAATAAAGGGCTTTTGATTGCGTGGGCCCACATGATGGATAAAATTGGCCATAACCTCTTTGCCAGTGCCTGATTCACCAGTGATGAGTATTGAAACCGATGCTTCTGCAGCCCGTTGTGCGAGGTCAATCAATGCTTGCATGCGGGGATGCTTACCAATGATAAATTTTGTCGTTGAGGATTGTGAATGGCGTAAGTGATCCAATTCGCGACGCATGGCGACCAGGTCTTCTGCCCGGGCTATCGAGTTTTTCAAAACCTTCATGTCGATGGGTTTTGTGATGAAATCCAACGCACCTTTTTTCATCGCTTCCACAGCATAGTCAATTTGACCATGGGCTGTGATTACGATGAATTTCGGTTGTGCGGCCATTTGGATTACTTCATCCAGCAGGGATAATCCGTTGCCATCAGGCAGTAAAATATCCAACACACATATGTCAGCCTTGTTCATCTCGAGGAAAGTGCGTGCTTCTTTGAGGGTACCTGCTTCCAAAACTTCCTTCCCGTCTTTTCGCAAACTGTCCGCAATGGCTTCACGTGCGGTATTGACATCGTCTACAACTAAAATAGTTGCGCTCATTTATTGTTAGAGCCCTTTCTCTTAAGGAGGAAAATCCTGAAAATTGTGCCACCAGGGTAGCTGTCCACTTCGATTTTTCCCTTATGTGCATTAATGATTCGTTGGGTGATCGCAAGCCCCAGGCCTGTTCCACGGCTGGATCCTGTGACAAATGGTTTGAACATGTGGGCTTTTATCTCATCCGGGATACCATGGCCAGTATCTGTCAAGGTAATTTGTATGAAACCACGATCTTGAGGATTGTCAGATTCTGTGATTTTAATCCCAAGTGATCCACCTTTTTCACTCATTGCGTTCACAGAATTGCTAATCAGGTTCGTGAAGACCTGCTCAAGGGCGCGTAAATCACCTTCGATAACGGGTTGATCTATATCAGACTCGAAATAAGGTGAGATATTCAAACGCATGAGCATGGGGTGCCATCTTTCCAAGATGCGAGAGAGCAAAAAATTCAAATCTACACCAGCCATCTTGTACTCTAAAGGTTTCGCAAAGGAAAGGACACTATCCATTAGGTACATCAATTTGTTGCACTCATCCCGCATGTTTTCGATCCATTTGTAATTTGGGTCATGTTGACCAAGGTTATCTTCCATGACCTGCAAAGACAGCATAATCGCATTGATAGGATTACGCACCTCGTGTGCAAAAATCGCGGTGACTTCACCTAAAATTGCTCGCTGCTCGAGCTGCTTAGAGGTTGCTTGGCTTTGCTCCTGCTGGCTCACATCTCTGATCAGGATAATGATTGACAAAAGCTGCCCATCCCTCATAACTGGTGCCATCATCACCTGGGCAGGGAAGGAGCGACCCGAGCGATGGTGGAGTGTCAAGTCTCCGCCGGTCAAGGTTGGGATACCTTGTTGAGCAGATTTTAACGCAGACCCGAGGGATTCCGACCCAATCAGGATTGTATCAATAGGTTGACGAAGTGTTTCCACATTGGCATACCCCAGGATTGCCTCAGCAGCAGGATTTAATTCTGCAACGGTCAGATTCGGCGCAAGGATGATTACCCCTTCATCAAGATTGGTAATAATTTCGCTTTGGATTTTCACGACCTGCCTGATTTTGTAGGTCAGCCTGCGCATATACTGATGTGTATTTTGGTGCTCCCATTGGGTAGAGATATATGCTGCGATTAACTTAGCTAAAGACAGTAAATGTGTGTTCGATATTGGGGTCTTATCACCAGCGATGAATAAGCCAAATTTAGACGTATCCATCTCAAGTGGGACCATCACCAGGAACTGGTAATTAGCCTCTGATGCTTTTCGGTGGAAGACGCTTAAAACGGGTTTATCGGGTGTCCATAATTCGGGTTCTTGATGATGGACGAGGTCTTCGTTGGCTACCTCGTGGGGAAATTCTGCGGCCATACGCTTATCATTGGTGATATGTTGAACAAGCGCAGGGGTGGATCCGGTTGCTTTGTATAAACAAACCACTTGTGCATCCAGAAGTGCGCTTGATTGATGTAAGATTTGCTCTAAGACAACCTCAATATTTATCTCATTTTTTGTTTGGATAAGTGATATCAATCTTTCAATTGTTTTTGACTGTTCGTCAACGAGAGATTTACGGATCAGCTGACTCTCTTCGGGTTTCAGCAATAGAACTAAGTGTTTTTCTTCACGATTGAGTGGGAAGATTCGGACCGTAACTGGGATTAGCGGTTGTTTTTTATGACGTAAAAGGGTGGGTTTATTATGACCGCTGATAGGGTCTGTGTCCACGATATTCGGAAGGACTGTTTTAATCGAATGTTGAATGAATTCGTCTTCTCCGAGGTTAGTCATCAGGTAGAAGGCATTATTCGCGGCAACAATTTTATCTCCGTCAGGATGATAGAGAATTGCAGGATCCGGCAATAGATTAAAAAGTGTGAGAATACTGTGTATTCCCTCGTCAGGGTTGGATAAAAGAAAATTCAAATACAACGGTATATTATCGGTCACATTATTCTCATGTGGTGGCGAATTTCTCGATCCGCCTCAGGTGAGCTGGCAATATGCCTTCCATGGATCTATATTTTGCGACCGTCCGTCGGGCAACAGCAACCCCCTGGTTTTCAAGTCGCTCCTGTAACTCAGAATCATTCATAGGATGTGTTTCGTTCTCAATGATATTGCGGAGAATTGCCCTGACAGCTAAACTGCGGTCAAAGAACATTGCCATGGGAATGATCCTTTTGTTTGGCAGTTGGACAGTCTTGTTTGACACGGCTCGTGATATAGTCGATTCGTGGACATTCAATTCCTCGGCAATTTGTGCCCTGGTGAGGGACTCCAGATAGATCTCACCATGAATTATAAATGATTTTTGAATAGCTACCAGTCTCTCCATTAATTGTCGCATGGTATTATTGCGCTGTTGAATGCACTTGATCAACAATGAGGCTTTATCAACATCTTTTTTCCATTCTTCAAGTTTCTCACTGGATTGTTCTTTTATGGCTTGTTTAAAGAGGGGATTGATTCTCAATGTGCCCCGGGAGGGCGTAATAATTTCAATCACTAATGGGTTGCCAGGTTTGTTGTTTAGATAATTTATGATGATATCCGGCTGGTGGAAGACATCAGGATTAGTGGCACTTGGATTGCGTATTGTGCCCCAATTGGCTCTGGCCGGGAAAGGATTGAGATTATCCGTGATGAACTCAGAGACAAGTTTGATCATTTGGACGGTTGTTCCCATTTTTTTTGCTATTTCTGCATATTGTCGTTTTGAGAGCAGCTCAAACTCATCCTGGATTATCCGTCTAACAAACTTAGGTGGATCTGTGGAATCTGATAAGGATTCGATTTGTGCAAGCAAAGCCTCTTTGATATTGCGGGCAGACACCCCCACAGGATCACAGCGTTGGATTTTCTTTAAAACTGCCTCAATCTTGCTTGGAGGGGCATGAAAGTATCTGCAAATTTCATAAACTTCTATTGACAGAAATCCGTCTTGATCCAGATTTGCCAATATCATGGCTGCTATTTCGCGTTCATCGACTTCTAAATCCGTTGCTACCTGTTGTAACACATAGGTTGGTAAATCTAACTGTATGGATGAGAAGGGGTTTTCTGGGTAATCCTCCTGGGAGGAGCCAGCGTTGCCATGGAAAGTGAAAAAATCATCCCTGGGAGAGATAAATATGATGGTTTCATCAGGATCCAAGGATTTTGGTTGACTGCAGATTGGGCAAGGGCCTTGTGGCGCGAGTTTTCGCCCACACATTGGGCAGCGGCGTTCATTGATCAGCTCCAGGGCAGGATTTTTGGAGAGCTCAACATCTATGGTTTGGAGTAATTCGGTCGCTGTCATATACAGCAAGGTCATGGTTTGTGCAATATGAGCCGATGTCATCGGGCTTTGAGTTTGGTAATGACCTTGTGTATGGTTGAGTCTCATGATTCCTTCTCCTGAGCCGATTATAATAGGATAATGGAATTGTTGCAAGATACGTGCCAAACAAATTCATAAATCAATTGCCTGCCAATAGTAGATGAGGTGGTAAAATCCATCTCATCTTAAGAATGAGGTGATGATGAAGTTAATTGTTATCGGTGGAGGCCTGGCTGGTTGTGAAGCTGCCTGGCAATCAGCAGAACGGGGTGTTCAGGTCGAATTATTCGAAATGCGGCCAGACCAAACCACGGGAGCACATCGAACCGCCAACCTGGCAGAATTGGTTTGTTCCAATTCTCTGGGATCTAACCTGCCCAATCGGGCGTCGGGTTTGTTGAAGGCCGAGTTACGACGGTTAGGGTCAGTGCTTATTGATTGTGCCGATGCAAGTTCTTTACCAGCGGGCAATGCATTGGCAGTAGATCGAGATTTATTTTCTGCCTGCGTTGAACAAAAGCTTACATCTCACCCCAGGATATCCATCATCAGACGAGAATATCAGTCTATCCCGCAAACGCCAGCCATATTGGCGACAGGACCGCTGACATCACCATCATTATCACAATCATTGAGATCCTTCACAGGCGAAGATCACCTATTCTTCTACGATGCCATCGCACCCGTCGTCGATTATGAATCTATCAATATGAATATTGCATTCCGGTCAAACCGTTATGGATTTGATTCTCAAGAATCCGGCGATTATATCAACTGTCCGTTTGACGAGGAGTCATATTTCAAATTCTGGGAAGCTTTAAAGGATGCAAAAAGGATTCCAATGCGGGATTTTGAAAAGGGCATGGATCTGGGAGTGAACGCTGGTGGGGGACAGTATTTCCAAGGCTGTCAACCGGTTGAAGTTATTGCGCAGCGTGGTGAAAAAGCGTTGGCTTTTGGGCCAATGCGACCGGTTGGGTTGGTCGATCCCAGGACAGGAAAGCGGCCCTTTGCTGTTGTTCAGCTTCGACAGGATAACCTGGTTGGTAATCTTTATAACCTGGTAGGATTTCAAACCAACCTGACATTTTCAGAACAGGCGCGTGTTTTTAGGTATATCCCGGGCCTAGAAAATGCGACTTTTGAACGATTTGGGCAGATGCACAGGAACGCATTTATTGCTGCTCCAAAGCTGTTGGATGCGAGCCTGGCATTTATTCAACAACCAGGGCTTTTTGTCGCAGGACAGTTGGCTGGGGTTGAGGGTTATGCAGGGAATATAGCTTCAGGTTTAGTCGCTGGGATTAATGCCGCGCATTATTTACTGGGCTATCGACCCATTAAGTTACCCCTTACCACGATGACAGGTGCACTGATCAATTATGTAACCCACGCGGATCTTAAGGATTTTCAACCAATGAAAGCCATCTTTGGCCTTCTCCCAAAACCAGGGGACGATAAACGTCGTTCAAAAAGGGAGCGCTATGATTATTATGCCGAACGAGCTTTGCTTGACCTTGAAGGATACTTATTAACGATTTTTGGAGATGACCTGCTGAAGAAATATTCGGCAGACTGAGGATGATAATCGTGGTTATGGGGGTTGTTTGTCCAATGTTTCCCTGGATGAGATGATTTATAATACAAATATACTCACCAATAAGAGAATGAGGTATAAACACCAAAATGGAGATCAAGCCAGCACAAAGAATATCACATGTTAAACCGTACTTTTTTGCGGACCTGGAAAAAACCATAAGCAATTTAAGTGAGTCCGGCATGGATATCATTCGATTGGATATGGGATCGCCCGATCTGCCGCCTGTAGATTTTATTGTCGAGTCATTGGTTAAGAACGCCAGAAGACCGGACATGCACGGGTATGGTCAGTCAGGGGGCACTGATGCTTTACGGTCTGCTTTTGCCACCTATTATCAGAATCGCTTTAACGTTGAACTTGATCCAAAGACAGAAGTTCTAGGATTAATAGGATCGAAAGAGGGCATATTTAACCTCAGCCAGGTATTGGTTAACCCAGGCGATTTGGTCCTGTTGCCGGATCCTAGTTACCCAGTATATCGAGCAGGTGCGTTGATCAGCCAAGCTGAAACTTATTCAATGCCCCTTTTGGCAGAAAATGGATTTTTACCAGACCTTGAGAAAATCCCAGAACAAGTGGCCAAAAATGCCAAATTAATGTGGTTGAATTATCCTAACAACCCGACCGGTGCAGTTGCACCCTATTCATTTTTTGAAGAAGTGGTTAACTTTGCGGCAGAATACCAAATCGTGATTGCTCATGATGCACCCTATGTCGATGTGTGTTTTGACAATTATATTGCTCCCAGTATAATGCAGGTGCCGGGTTCGAAAGATGTGGCAGTTGAATTTAACTCCCTCTCAAAGACTTATAATATGGCAGGGTGGCGGGTGGGTGTTGCTGTTGGCAATCAAGACATTGTCCGTTTATTGCGGACATATAAAAGCCAACTTGATTCTTCGCATTTTACACCGATCATGTTAGCTGCAGAGACGGCTCTTTTAGATGACCAGTCCTGGATTCACGGCAGGAACAAAGTCTACCAGCGTCGACGAGATATCATCGTTAAAACCTTAGAGGAGTTGGGCTTTGTGATTGAGATCCCGAAAGCCTCACTTTATATATGGGCACGCTTGCCAGAAGAATGGCAAGACAGCATTGCCTTTTGTGATACCCTCATAAGAGAAACCGGGGTGTCGATAACACCTGGGATCGTCTATGGGGACTCTGGTGCGGGGTATGTTCGTATTTCTATGGTCACACCTGTGGAAAGGTTGATTGAAGCGATGCTGCGTATGAAAGAATGGATGAAGGAGCGTATTTAAGTTCTAATGACTAAAAATAAACTACTCGAGACCAAAGATCCAACACAAAAAGCCCTCTTAGTCGGCGTCAGTATTTATTCACAATCTGATTTACTGCCTTTGGAAGATTCCTTGAGTGAACTCGAACTATTAGCAGATACCGCTGGAGTTGCAGTGGTGGGAAATATCACACAAAATTTGAATGCACCGAACCCCAAAACCTTCATTGGTTCAGGGAAAGTAGAAGAGGTTAAATTGCTGGCCCAAGAGCTTGATGCAGATTTGGTAATTTTCGACAACGAGTTATCCCCTCGTCATCAAAGAGAGCTTGAACGTGAATTTGGTGAGTCAATCCAGGTATTTGATCGCACAGCTTTAATTTTAGATATTTTTGCCCAGCATGCAAATACGAGCGAGGGGAGCTTGCAGGTGGAGTTGGCTCAATATGAATACCGTCTGCCTCGATTGACACGGGCATGGACGCATCTTGCTCGTCAAGCGGGCGGCGGTGGGGGGCGTGCTGGCGGGGTGGGGGGTGTCGGTTTAAGAGGTCCGGGTGAAACGCAATTAGAGGTCGACCGCCGGGCAATCTCATCTAGGATTGATTACCTCAAGGCTGAATTGGAAAAGGTGCGTGCACATCGCTCCCGTTATCGAGAACGAAGGAAAAAATCACGCATCCCGTTGATTTCCCTGGTGGGCTATACCAATGCTGGAAAATCAACGCTGCTCAATATGTTAGCTGATGCGGATATTTATGTCGCGGATCAGTTGTTTGCCACCCTGGATCCCACGACAAGGAGGGTCGAATTACCTGGTGGTCAGATTGTGCTATTTACCGATACTGTGGGTTTCATTCAGAAGCTCCCAACAGAGCTTGTTGCAGCTTTTAGAGCAACTTTAGAAGAAATTTCTGAGGCAGATGTGCTGCTGCATGTGGTCGATATTACCCATGCGAATGCCAGTGCGCAAGTAAAGTCCGTTCAGGAAACTTTAATAGAAATTGGTGCAGGTGATATCCCTATAATTACCGCTTTCAACAAAATTGATAAATTGAAAGATCCACATGGTGCAATTGGCGCACTTGATGAATTTGCTAATACATTCCCAATTTCCGCTTTGACAGGACAGGGATTAGATGAGCTTTTGGCTGGGATTGAAAAAGAATTATTTGAAGCCTATCTAGAATTGGATGTGTGTATCCCTTATGATGAAGGGCAATTACTGTCCTTGTTTCATGAAAAAGGGCAGGTACAGGAAGTGACAAATAGCGAAGAAGGTACACGCATCAAAGGTTTAATACCAAGAAGGTTGATCTTCCATTTTGAACCCTATTTTGTCAAACAGCCAGAAATTGACGATCCAGATGAACTTGAAGATGAAGACGAGCGGGATTGGTAAAGAAAAAGCTGGGCTTGAAGAGAGCCCAGCTTGTGTTATTAATCGCTAAGTTATTATTGGTTATTCACGTTCGGTGACGTCGAGAATTTCACGACCCTGATAATGCCCGCAATTCGCGCAGACACGATGCGGTAGGCGTGTTTCACCGCAGTTTTGACAAATCACAATATTGCGTGCCTTGAGAGCATCATGTGCCCGTCGTCTATCCCGTCGGCCGGAAGAAACTCTTCGTTTTGGTAGAGGTGTCATCTTTCACTCCTTAATCTATCTTATAATTTCATCACAACCAAAGAATTATACCGGTATAGATTTTTAACGTCAAGCGCCCTTAGGCGATTAGTTAAAAAGCGGCCAATAGCAGTTGTTTTTGTATATAACTCTTAGGTATTAAATTTCTTATAACAGCAACAAGTGATATGAAGCGTAGGGCTTCTGGTTTGAGAAATTCTTCAGCGAGCTACTTAGGTATCTAAGTCCTGTGCATCTGGGACATCATCGTCCTCATGATATTCGATGTCCTCAAAATCGCCTTCTGAAATGGCAGTCAATAAAGCCTTTGCTTCAGAAACTTGTTCAGCAGGTACCATCACATCGACTTTACCTAAGGTGCCGGCTGATAACCCCAAGGTTCGACCGACGCTTTCTTGGCTGAGGAAGACCTTCAATCCCTGGGCTTCCAGGAAAGCTTTGAGCATATCTGCTTCTAAGAGACCGGCAGCTGAGTAAATGCTAACGAGTTTCATCGTTTACCTCATCGTTAATAAGTAAATATTTTATAGCTTTCGCATAGGCATCAAACGCTTCGCGGGGTTTGTTTTGTCGTAGCGTGATGTCTCCTAATAACGACCATGCTTCGCTGGTTGTTTTTGCCTCCCTCTCAGTTGCTTGTTTGATCCACGTCTCAAGGGTTTCCGTATAAATATTTTCTTCGAGTAATCTATTGACAATAGGTAGGGCTTGATCAAAGTCACCTTGATCTAGATGGCGTTTAGCGCGTTCAAGTTGTTCGTCTTTTCCGATTAATTTCGGTTCTTCAGCAATGGGTTCTTCAGCAATGGGTTCTTCAGCAATGGGTTCTTCAGCAATGGGTTCTTCAGCAATGAATTCTTCAGCAATGGGTTCTTCAGCAATGGGTTCTTCAGCAATGGGTTCTTCAGCAATGAATTCTTCAGCAATGGGTTCTTCAGTGATGGATGCTTCCATAATGGATTCTTCAGCAACGGGTTCTTCAGCAATGGGTTCTTCAGCAATGGGTTCTTCAGCAATGAATTCTTCAGCAATGGGTTCTTCAGTGATGGATGCTTTTGGTGATGAAGGAAGCTTATGATCAACATCATTTGATATGACCACTGGGGTCGTCTCATCTCTTGCAATGGCAATCGCAGTTTCTTCAAGGTATGAGGTGGGCTCAATGGAAGAAAGTTCTTCCTCATCACTAGTTATTTCATGTTTTTCTTCCAGTATGTCATCTTCATCAACATCATCTTTAACAGCCAGTCCGTCTTCCTCGATTGGCTCATCTTGTGATGGGGCTTGATCAAGATTAGATGAGTCATATACATGAGTTTGATCGTCGATAATGTCCTGTTCTTCAAGGTTCTCAAGTTCAGTTTCGCCTGTTTTGGGCTTGTCCTCTTCGGCGATCATTTCCTGTAACCATTCCGGCAAATCACCTTCAATCAACGCATCATCTTCAATGTTTGGTTCCTCTTGTTTTTTTACATCAGAGAAATCCATCCCGGATATATCCATAAAACCTTCAGAGGAGGGAAGGTCATCGAGTGAAGGCCCAATATCATCTGAATAATCTATACCAGGTAGTTCATCGATTTGAATTTCTTCAGTGGGTTCATTTTCCATGTTTTCACGATCATCGGTTGTTTGATCGTTTATACCCGAGTCCAAGGAATCAACTGGCACATCGATTAATTCTTCATCGTCTAACTGAACATCGTCAGTCTGATTATCACCAATTTGATCATTGTCGATCGATCCTTCTAATTCTGGCACCCAAGAGTCCTTTACATCTTCTTTTGACGCAAAGGGTTTGGGTTCCTCCAGTTCATCATTCTCTAAGCCTTGTAACCATAATGGAATATCATTGTCTGAAGATTCTTCTTCTGGCCGCTCTTCATTCATGCAATTTTCTTTTTCGTCTTTGTTGTCCATCATTACTCCTGATCCGGAAAAGCCCAATAGGAATTGTTAGCTATGATAAATATGATAAGCTCTAATGTCTGTCTGGTCAAGAAAAAAACCGTCCCTGATCGGGGCGGTCTTTAAATTGCTGAGTATCGAATGTATTACTCACCTAGATAATCTCTTAATCTTCTTTTGACAGATGGGTGCCGTAATCGGCTGAGGGCTTGTGCCTCAATTTGCCGGACACGTTCACGAGTGACACCCATTTTTCGTCCGACTTCTTCCAGTGTGTATGATTGACCATCAAGAAGGCCGTACCGCAGCTGTAGAATCCGCACCTCACGGGGGGGCAGTGAATCGAGGACAGAGACGAGATGTTCTTTGAGTAGGTTGTAGGTGGCAGAATCATCCGGGGGAGGGGCTTCATCATCTTCGATAAAATCACCCAGCATCGAGTCTTCTTCATCATCGGTTGGGGTTTCAAGCGATAACGGTCGTCTGGCGACCTGGATCATGTTCTCGACCTTCTTCGGTGGGACTTCCAACGTTTCTGCCAATTCATCAACTGTTGGTTCTCGACCCAAGCGTTGTGTCAATTGGTGTTGGATTCGTAATAATTTATTGATCTGGTCTCCCATATGAACCGGGACGCGAATCGTTCGGCCCTGGTCTGCGATCGCTCGGGTGACGGCCTGCCGGATCCACCAGGTTGCATAGGTGCTGAATTTATGACCTCGGCGGTACTCAAATTTCTTAGTCGCTCGGATTAATCCAATGTTGCCTTCCTGGATCAGATCAAGGAAGGGTACCCCCCGCCCCATATATTTCTTTGCAACACTGATCACTAGTCGTGAGTTAGCCGTTATTAAGTGTTCTCTTGCAGCCCAGCCATCTTCAATCAAATGCCGCAGTTCAATCCGCCGGCGGGTTGTGACATTCCCCCGTGCTAATTCTTCTCGCGCCATTCGACCACTTTCTATACGTTGTGCAAGTTCAACCTCTTCTTGTGCATTCAGGAGCGGAACACGGCTGACTTCTTTCAGATATAATCCAATCGTATCATCTGTGTCGATATTCGCAAGATCATCCGCGGATTTCTCTACTTCCTCTTCATCGCTTTCTTCTCGTTCTTGTTCTTGCTTTGCACGGCTAATTTCCTCATCCGATGGGTCGATTAGTAAATCGGAATCTTCGATGTAAGGAATGCCTGCACTTATCAAAGCAGCAAAGGCCTCTTCTAGTTTTGCCACATCTTGTTCTGCGTCTGGGAAGAATTGAAGGATGTCGTTGATGGTGACAAAGGTTTTTTTACGACCGATTTGGATTAATCGTGCAACGGGAGATATTTCGTTGACTTGTTTTGTTTTTCCATTTGTTACTGTATCAGTACCCATAAAGTCCTTCTGTATGACCGGATCTTTGCATGATAAGTAAACCCGACCTAATGAATAAATATGAAATTATTGTCTGTGCAGGATAGGTTATTTTTCATTTGTAGCTTTGAGAATACTATTTTTTGTTAAAAAAATCAACAGCGGTTAAGGTTAAAGTTCGATAATCGAAAAACCTCAATCATGAAGATGAAATATTCCAAGCCGAGCAGTAAAACTGTTTCAGAAACTTATGTTGTCAAATTAAGGTATTAAATCATTTCTTGTTTGAATTGACACTTTATTTTCAAGAGTTTCTCTTATTTTGTCTCGAAAATTCGGATATTTGATCCATAATCTCACTTGCCATTAAATAAAATATAATAACAGGATAACTACTCAGTTTGCAAGGGAAATGGGGTGTGGTGTGGCGGCGGTGACGCCACAATACACCCCCCACCCCTCAGCAGCAGGGCTGTCTGAGTAATTAAAAATCAGGCACATAAGCTGCTCAATTAATTGACCGGCAGGCTTTAGGCGGGTAGAATTTCAATCCAGTACTATGAAAAGATACCACAGAACTGCCGCATCCCAATACTTGGTCGTAACCCTAATTATTGTTTCTGTTGTTGGATTTGGATTGTTTAATTTGTTTGTAATGGCTCGTGTACCCTTTATAGATCATTTTGCGATCCCCTGGGCGGCTGGACGATCCTGGTTATTAGGGGGTGAAAGCCCATATGCGCCTTCTGTTTATGACTTGGCCAACATGGCTATCGAGGAAAGCGGGTTCCTGGCAGTTTTGCCTGAAACACAAACACTTACGCTACCTTTTTTATCTTTGCTCTTTTTTTTGCCCTTTAGCTTGATCCCTTTCGCCATCAGCCGCGTGATTTGGGTGACGATCTTAACAATTTCTGTGGGCTTAATCATTTATTTAAGCATTCACCTGGCAGGTTGGAAACTATCATTGATTGGCAACTTTGGCGTTATCTCGATTTTGATCATATGGCTGCCGAGTGCTTCTGGGATACTAAGTGGGCAATTATCACCAATAATCATTGCAATGACCTTAGTAGGAATTTATTTGTTGATTTCTGGGCAGGATACATCGGCCGGATTCATATTGGCTTTGACCTTCAGTTCAGCGGCAAGTGTCGGCTTGGTATTGCTTATCTTGTTGGTGTGGAGTATTTCACAAAAACGATGGTCGTTATTGACCAGTTTCTTTTCAGGGGTTATTTTTCTCCTTGTGGTATCCTGGTTGGTTCTGCCTGCATGGTTTATGGATTGGGCATCTGTGATGCTCAACCTTTATGATGGATTGGATTGGCTCAATACACCATTGATGGGCTTGGCATCCTTACTACCAGGAATTGCAGATTTCTTTTCAATTTTTTTACACGCAGCTTTTCTCCTGTACGGGTTGATTATTCTGATTACATTAAAAGGAAAGTCAGGTCGTGTCTTTATTTATAAAATATTTAGCTTTTTTATTATCGTTTACCTCGTGAACATCCAAGGATCTATAATCCATTTGCTACTTGTTATCCCTGCAATGTTGATGGTGTTTCGTTTTTGGTCCGAAAGATGGAAACTATTTGGGAAATTACTCTCCTGGGGCACCTTGTTTTTGATTGGATTTGGCTCGTGGCTCTTGGTTTTTTCGCAAATTGACTTCACAACATCTTTTGATGTGCCATTATTAAGTATTGGATATCCTATATTTGTCTCAATGGGATTGTTCTGGATCCGCTGGTGGGCGTTGAGAATCCCCGCAATGCCGTATGAAATAACTTGACAGTCCCCAAAGAATTTCTTGGATTAAGATTTTGTGCTATACTTTGATGGATTTGCGTCTTGATTAGTCATGTGTGATCAAATTAATCAATAAAAACGGAATTTGTTAATGTTCATTTTTTTGAAGGAGAAGTGTTGATGAAGAAAAGATTAGGCATATTAACGGGGGGCGGAGATGTTCCAGGTTTGAATCCTGCGATGAAAGAAGTGGTCCTCAATGCCTTAGATGCTGGTTA
>Ga0209498_1000270_pt1 | contig 31554 bp, 26 predicted proteins | sample WalLakDeSediment_FD_184131 | JGI IMG/M metagenome (GOLD analysis project Ga0209498, IMG submission 184131) | Lake sediment microbial communities from Walker lake, Nevada to study Microbial Dark Matter (Phase II) - Walker Lake 11/02/13 Deep... | ecosystem: Environmental > Aquatic > Freshwater >...
TCTTTCACTGTTCCCGAAAGGGAAACAATGGGCGTAATGGAGTTCATGATTTCGTGGGTAAGCACCCTAATAAGCTTCTGCCATGAGTCCATTTCTTTGGCTTCCAGCTCGTTGTGAATATTCTGCATACTTACCAGCACAAAATCCTCGCCACGCATGCGAAACTCAGTGGCCCTGATAGAAAGCTGCAGCAGCTCATTTTCATAAAACACCTTTAACAGCTCACTGTCACCGGCTTTGATGGTTCTGAGCAGTTCGGCCAAGCCTTTGTCAATCTTATCTATCTCGCTGATATAGCGCATGTTATTGATACGAAACATACGCTTGAGGGCGTTGTTGACCATATCGACCTTGCCATCGCGGCGAAAGACCAGTATGCCGATACTGACATGCTGCACCACAGTTTGAAGGTAGTTGAAATGTTCCTCTTTGGCAGCGCGGGCTTTGCGAAACTCTTCAATCACCTCGTTAAAAGATTTGTTTAGCTCGTCGAAACTGCTTCCAAGGCCTCTGTCGGAAAAGGAGGAGACAAAATCGCTGTGACGAATGGACTCGAGAAACATGGTGAGTTTCTTGTTGGTCCGCTCCACGTATTTAACCAGGTCGACAATCAGCCCGATGATAAAAACAATAAGGATAGCTGTGCTGATCAACAGTTCGGGCTTGCTGAGCAGGTTGAGCAGCAAGACCACGGCCACTACAATGAGCAGCACCCTGATCACCACGTTGAAGCGGAAATTCCTAAAGTTCATGTTTCTCTATTCGCCGGTAAAGTGAAGCCCGTGTGATACCCAGCTCTTTGGCAGCCTTGCTGATGTTGCCGCCGTGCTTGTCGATCACCTTGCGGATCAGCATTTTTTCAGTGGCATCCAAATTGGTGTCCACCACGGTGGTATCCTGTTCGGGTCGCTCCTGGGTAGAAAGGAAAAAATCGTTGGGCTGCAAAATGTTCGACTCGCTCATGATCACGGCCCGTTCCACCGAATGCTGCAACTCGCGGATATTGCCGGGCCAGTTGTGCTTTTCGAGCCGTCTGAGGGTGGATGCATGCAGGCGCTTGGCAGGCATCTTGTATTTCTTGCAATAGATTTCGAGAAAATGGTTTACCAGCAGGGGAATGTCCTCTATCCTTTCGCGCAGGGCTGGCAGATGAATCTCCACGGTGTTGATGCGGTAAACCAGGTCCTGCCTGAACTTACCCTCCTCCACCATTTGATAAACAGGCATATTGGTGGCACACACCAGGCGCACGTCGATGGGGATCTCCTTCACGGAGCCCAGTCGCACCACCTTGCGATTCTGCAGCACGCTAAGCAGCTTCGATTGCAGTGGCAGACTCAGGTTTCCGATCTCATCAAGAAAAATGGTGCCCTTGTTGGAAGCTTCAAAACGACCGGCGCGGTCTTCCTTGGCATCGGTAAAGGCCCCTTTCTTGTAGCCAAACAATTCGCTTTCAAAAAGGCTCTCGCTGATGGCACCCAGGTCGACGCTGATAAACACCTCGTCTTTGCGTGCCGAGGCCCGGTGCAAGGCACGGGCGATCACCTCCTTACCTGTTCCGTTCTCACCCAAAATAAGGATATTGGCATCAGTCACTGCCACCTTTTGCACCGTGGCAAGCACCGACATCATGGCTTTCGACTGCCCCACAATATGGCTGTAAGGCTGATCGCCCTGCTCCATAAGGAACTTCTGCTTGGAGCGCAGATCCTGCAGTTCTTTCTTCGAGCGGTGCACCTCCAGGGTGGTATTCACCGTGGCAAGCAGCTTTTTATTGTCCCAGGGCTTGAGTAAAAAGTTGGTAGCTCCTTCCTTAATGCCCTGCACTGCCAGCTCAATGTCGCCATAGGCCGTAATCAGGATCACAGCTATGGCCGGGTCGGTTTCAAGAATCTTGTTGAGCCAGTAAAACCCCTCCTTCCCGCTGGTGGCATCGCGCGAAAAGTTCATGTCGAGCAAAATCAGGTCGTAGGATTCGTTTTTTAGCAAAAGTGGAATATTGCCGGGCTCTTTGTCGGTATGTACCGTCTTGACATGCTGCTTCAGAAAAAGTTTTGCGGCCAGCAGCACATCTTCGTCGTCGTCGATGATAAGAATTTTCGAATCAAGCTTGTTCATGTTCTTGGACAATTTTAAGGTGGCTAAGATAAGAAAAATATTATTCTTATTTAGAATGTATGCATGCAAGATGTTACATATGATATTGAAATCACATGAAAGAAAAAAGTTTTAAAAATTTCTTGCACAAATAAATTTTTTTATACCTTTGCACTCACCAATTACGGGCGATTAGCTCAGCTGGTTTAGAGCACCTGCCTTACAAGCAGGGGGTCGGCGGTTCGAATCCGTCATCGCCCACCAATGCCGCTTCCTCTCGAAGCGGTTTTTTTATTCCAAAAACGAAACGAAAAGGCGGTTCGACCCGAGGCCAAAAGGCCGAGCCGGTGAGCCGAATGCGAACAATCCGTCATCGCCCACAACAATTTATAAAGGTCTTCTGCTTTAACACAGGAGGCCTTTTTTATGTTTTACACCTATATTATAATATAGCCAGCGGCTTGACCGCTATTATGTGGGCTCTACAAACAATTTGCAAAGACGCCTTTTTTTACGTTACCTGCAGCTCCCTCAGATAAAGCTGAATGGTGTTTTCCAGTCCGAAATAGAGGGCATCGGATATCAGGGCGTGACCGATAGAAACCTCAAGGAGTTGGGGAATATTCTGTACAAAATACCTGAGGTTTTCGAGGCTCAGGTCGTGCCCTGCATTCAATCCCAGCCCGGATTTGCGGGCTGCCTCAGCAGCCAAAATGAAAGGCGCAATGGCTTCCTCCCTGTTGAGGGGGTAGTTGGTGGCATAGGGCTCGGTGTAGAGCTCGACGCGGTCGGTGCCTGATTCGGCCGCCCGGAAGATCAGCTCCTCGTCGGTTTCGATAAAAATGGAGGTACGCACGCCATGGCTTTTGATCTCGGCAATCACATCTTTCAGAAAGTCAGCATGCTTAATGGTGTTCCAGCCGGCGTTGGAGGTAAGGGCATTGGGTGGGTCGGGCACCAGGGTGGCCTGCGCGGGTTTAATGTCGGCAATGAGCTGCAGAAATTTTTTAGAAGGATAGCCTTCGATGTTGAACTCGGTAGTGACCACCGGCTTCAGGTCGTACACATCGCGCCAGCGTATATGGCGCTCGTCGGGTCGCGGATGCACGGTGATGCCCTGGGCGCCAAAGCGCTCGCAGTCGATGGCGGCTTTTACCACATCGGGCACACTGCCTCCGCGGGCATTGCGAAGGGTGGCTATCTTGTTGATGTTTACACTAAGTCGGGTCATGGCACTCAAAATTTAAACCGCAAGGGCGCCAGGGGCAATTTGGGGGCTGCCATGAGCCTTTGCGGCTGTGAATAACGGGGTTAAAACCAGAGCGGAAAACGGGATTCGAACCCGCGACCCTCAGCTTGGGAAGCTGATGCTCTACCAACTGAGCTATTCCCGCAGATTTGCAAAAGATCAAGCGATGTAACCGGCCCGATCCTACCTATCAAAATTAATACAAAACCCTGAAATAACAGCCTGCTTTATCTCACCGAAAAGATTTTTTTAAATTTTGTTATTTTTATGCTGTTGAAATAATAAACGAAATAATTTTTACCTTCACAGCAGTTAAAACATTGACCATGCTGGCAAAAGATCTGTTGAGTGATGCGGTAATTCCTCTTAAAACCTCAGATGAGGCGGTAAGCGCTCTTGCCTGGATGGATGAGCTGCGCATCTTGCATATGCCCATTGTCAACAACGAGAAATTTCTTGGGCTGATTTCCGAGTCAGACATTCTCGGCATGAATGCCATTGATGAGCCCCTGGGAAACCACCGCCTGTCACTTTCGCGTCCTTATGTGTTTTATTACCAGCATTTTTACGATGTCATAAGGCTGGTGGCCTCGCAGAAACTTACCCTGGTGCCGGTGCTTGATGACAAGGAAAATTACCTGGGATGCATTACCATGAACCGCATTGTGGAGGAAATGGCCAACATCTCTTCTGTGCAGCATCCCGGAGGCATTATTGTGCTCGAAGTAAATGACCACGATTATTCCCTTTCTGAGATCGCCCGCATTGTGGAAAGCAACGATGCCAAGGTGCTCAGCTCTTATGTCAACTTTTTTCCCGAAAGCACCAGGCTTGAAGTTACCGTGAAGGTGAATAAAATTGACCTGTCGCCCATTATCCAGACTTTTAACCGCTATAATTACACTATACTTGCTTCTTTCTCGGAAGAGAGCAAGTTCGACGAATTGCTCAACGATCGCTTCGAGTCGTTGATGAACTATTTGAATATTTAAGCCCTCCGGCACCTATGTTTATCCTTACCCGCTTGAGTTTCCTCCTGCTTTTTGCATTTCTGCAAATGTCGTCGCTTTCGCTGATGGCCCAGTCGAAGGTCGATTCGGTGCTGGTGAGGATCAGGATGGACATTTCCATGCCTGTTTACGAGGGAGGCTATTCGCCCAGCGTGTTTGTGAAAAACATTGTAATGGTGGGAAATGAAACAACCCGCTATGGCATTATTATGCGCGAGGTGGTTTTTGAAGAAGGCGACAGCCTTACACTCGCCACCTTGTTCGATGCCATGGAGGAAAGCCGCGAAAACCTGCTAAACACCTCCCTTTTCAATTTTGTGGAAATGGACCTGGATTATTCGGAGTTCCCCGCCATAACGGTCAATATGCTTTTTGTAGAGCGCTGGTATCTTTGGCCTTTCCCCATCCTGGAGCTGGGCGACCGCAACATCAACGAGTGGCTCAACGACCCCGGCCTTCGAAAAATGAATTATGGCGTTTACCTGGTGTGGGACAACTTCCGCGGGCGGCGCGAAAACATCAAGTTGCTCATCAAAACCGGTTACCGTCATCTTTATACCCTCAGCTATACCAAGCCCTATTTCGATGCCCGTAAAACTCTGGGCTGGGGCATGGAGGCAGGCATCTCCAGAAGCCGCGAGCTGGCTTATATGACCACGGGTAACCGTCAACAGTTTGTAAAACTAAACGATGAGTTTGCCTATCAAAGCTGGTATTTAAATATGGGCCTTAATTTCCGGCCGGCAATAAGAAACACCCATTCCCTGAGGCTGGGCTACAACCACTTCTCGTTTTCCGATACCCTGCTTGTGCTCAACCCAAGCTACAGCCTTGGCGGAGCATCAGACATCAACTTTTTAAGCCTGGCCTGGGAGTTTAAACACGACTTCAGAGACCTGAAAGCTTATCCCCTAAAGGGGCATTATTTCGATGTGCGGCTCACAAGGTATGGCCTGGGGCTTTTGCCCAATGAGGAGATGGACCTTACCACCCTTCAAACTTCCTACAGGCATTTCTGGCATATGGCGCCCCGCTGGTATTTTGGAGCCGGTGCCAATGCCAAGATAAGCCAGGGCCTTACCGACGTGTATTTCAGCCAGCAAGGGCTTGGCTTTAATGCCGATCTGGTGCGCGGGTACGAAAACTACGTGATAGATGGGCAGCACTTCATGGTGCTGAAATCGAACCTCAAATATGCTTTGGTGCCGCAGCGCAGCGGCCGCATTGGATTTTTGCCCTGGGAACATTTTGGGCTTATTCATTACGCTTTTTACCTGAACCTTTTTGCCGATGCCGGTTATGTGGCCGACCGCCACTTTAACGGAGATAATTTCCTGAACAATACCTGGCTTACCGGTGCGGGCATCGGCCTCGATTTCGTTACCTATTACGACAAGGTGTTTCGTGCCGAGTTTTCCCTAAACCGCCAGGGCGAAGCCGGACTGTTCTTTCATGTGATAGCGCCCATCTGACAGATAGCCGCCACACCTAAAAACGAGCCGTCCCGCTCTTAAACGAAAAAAAACTTTTATCTTTAGCCTTTTTTAGTTGAATCTGCGCTGAATCAGGGCCGTGCGCCCGAGTCGCAATGAGGTCGGGCCGTTTCGGATATGGCTTTTGGTAAAGAACTATCTGTGTTCCATGTAACCCTTTTTATTGAATATCATGAGTAAGCACCCACGTTTAAGTTTTTGGCAAATCTGGAACATGAGTTTCGGGTTCCTGGGCATTCAATTTGGCTTTGCATTACAAAACGCCAATGTAAGCCGCATTTTTGAAACCCTCGGTGCCGACATCGGCAGCATTCCTATTCTGTGGATTGCTGCGCCGGTTACCGGGCTGATCGTTCAGCCTATCATTGGGCATATGAGCGACAACACCTGGAACCGACTGGGCCGTCGGAGGCCATTTTTCCTGGTGGGTGCCATACTGGCTTCGCTGGCCCTGATCATTATGCCCAACAGCCCCATGCTTTGGATGGCCGCCGGCATGCTCTGGATTATGGATGCCTCCATAAATGTTTCCATGGAGCCATTCCGCGCTTTTGTGGGCGATATGCTGCCAGCCGAACAGCGCACCAAAGGCTTTGCCATGCAGAGCTTCTTTATTGGCATCGGTGCCGTTATTGCCAGTGCCCTGCCATACATACTCACCAACTGGCTCAATATTCCCAACGTGGCACCCGAAGGGCAGATTCCCCTTTCGGTGAAATACTCCTTTTACATCGGCGCAGCGGCCTTTTTTGTGGCAGTGATGTGGACCGTAATCAGCACCAAGGAATACAGCCCCGAACAACTGGCCAGCTTCGAATCAGCAAAAAGTGATGAGGATCGGCTGAAGCAGCACGAGCGGGATCAGCTTTTGCCTGCCGGGAGGTTCCTGAAAAGCGCACCCATGTGGATTTCCCTTGGTTTACTAATGACCCTGCTGGTATATTTAATGAAGCTGGAAGCTGAGTTGTACATCCTGACGGCAGGCCTCACCATTTTTGGCCTAATACAGCTCATCACCGGAAGAATGATCGGCTCGGGCAACACTACAAACGGGTTTGTGGTGGTCATCAACGACCTTTTTCGCATGCCCAAAACCATGGGTCAGCTGGCTGTGGTGCAGTTTTTTAGCTGGTTTGCCCTGTTTGCCATGTGGATCTATACCACGGCAGCGGTTACAGCACATGTATACGGAACAAGCGACACTACCTCCGAACTTTATAATACTGGCGCCGACTGGGTGGGTATCATGTTTGCCGTTTACAATGGCTTTGCAGCGGTGGTAGCATTTTTACTTCCCGTCGTTGCCCGCCACACCAACCGCCGCATTACCCATGCCATTGCGCTGGTAGCCGGCGGTATTGGCCTCATCTCAATTTATTTTGTAAAAGACCCCAGCTTGCTTATCCTCTCCATGCTGGGCGTGGGCCTGGCCTGGTCGAGCATCCTCTCGATGCCCTATGCCATACTCACCGGATCGCTGCCTTCCCATAAAATGGGTACCTTTATGGGTATCTTCAATTTCTTTATTGTCATACCGCAAATACTGGCAGCCAGCATCCTGGGGTTTTTTGTAACCACCATTGCAGGCGGACAGGCCATCTGGGCTTTGGTGCTGGGAGGTATCTCCATGTTCATCGCCGCCATTATGGTGATTTTTGTGAACGATGAGGACGAAAAAAGAATTCAACAACAATAAGAAACCATCTTAACTCTCAATACAATGAAAAACGAACGTTCGAGTGGCATACTGCTTCATATTACCTCCCTTCCGGGAAAATACGGCATTGGCACCATGGGCCGGGAAGCCTTCGGATTTGTTGACTTCCTGGTGGCTGCCGGGCAAAAAATATGGCAAATTCTGCCCCTGGGCCATACTGGTTATGGCGACTCGCCCTATCAGTGCTTCTCGGCTTTCGCCGGAAACCCATTGCTTATAGACCTCGACAAGCTGTTGGAGCAGGAGTTGCTGACAAAAGAAGAATTGCCCACCGATTCGTTCAGCGACGCTGCCGTAGACTTCGGACAAGTTTTTCACTATAAATTTGCATTGCTGCGTAAGGCTTACGAGCGGTTCAAGACCAGCAACCATGAGGTGCGTCAACTTCAGTTCGAAAATTTTACAAAAAAGAACAGGTTCTGGCTCGAGGATTATGCCTTTTTCATGGCCCTTAAAAATCACTTTGGTGGCAAGGCTTGGTCTGAGTGGGACAAGGCGGTGAAAACCCGCGAGGCCGATGCACTGGAACGCTACCGCCAGCACCTGGCCGACGATATCGGCTTTTACCGTTTCCTTCAGTTCGATTTCTTCAGGCAATGGCAGGAGCTGAAAGCCTATGCCAACCTCAACGACATCAAAATTATTGGCGATATTCCGCTTTATGTGGCCGGCGACAGCGCCGATGCCTGGTCCAACCCCGGCATTTTCGACTTCGACAAAAAGCTGAACCCGGTAACAGTAGCCGGTGTACCTCCGGACTATTTCAGCGAAACCGGACAGCTTTGGGGCAACCCCATTTACAGATGGGATGTGCTGCAGGAGCAGGGGTTTTCTTGGTGGATTGAGCGCGTTAAGGCCAACCTGGTGCTCTACGACATCATTCGCATCGACCATTTTCGTGGTCTGGCAGCTTACTGGTCGGTGCCTTTCGGCGAAAAAACTGCCATCAACGGCGAGTGGATCGAAGCGCCGGGGCAAGAGCTGCTCGAGGCCCTCTATGAAGCCCTGGGTGAGCTGCCCATTATTGCAGAAGACTTGGGCGTGATCACCCCCGATGTGGTAGAGCTGCGCGACGGCTTCGACCTGCCCGGCATGAAAATTCTGCAGTTTGCCTTCGACTCGGGCGAGGAGAACGACTTTATGCCCCACACCTTCGTGAAAAACTGTGTGGTGTATACCGGTACCCACGACAACGACACTACCCTGGGGCAGTTCAAGTCGGTGGGTGACAGCGACCGCCTGCTCATGAAAGAATATTTCGCGGTGGATGAGCGCGACCCGGCCTGGTCGTTTATAAAACTGGCCTGGAGCAGCGTGGCCGACATGGCCATTGCCCCCTTGCAGGATGTGCTCAGGCTCGACACCGAAGCCCGTATGAATTTCCCCGGAAAAGCCTCCGGATACTGGAAGTGGCGCTATCGCAAGGAAATGCTCAAGCCCGAACATGCCCGGGAACTGCTGAAAATTACCCGCCTGTACGGCCGAAGATAAGGCTAACTTTTTTGCAAAAGAATTAAAACCACCAGATTATGAGTCAAGTAAACATCGTTAAGCGGGCTCTGGAGAGCCTGGAAAAATGGGATAAAAAAAACCACCTGCTGGTTGGCTTCGATGGCTTTGTAGACGAGATCATTCATGTGGTCGACAAGCGCAAAAACCATGAAGAATATCAGCGGATAAATGACATCAAGGCTTTTTCCGAGCGTATTGCTTCCGTTGCAGGCCTTAGTGCCAACATTGAGCTGGTGCCCAAACAAACCAAGTTGGGCGGCAATGGTCCCATTATGGCCAATGCCATCATTGCACAAGGGCATGAAGTCACCTATATCGGGGCCCTGGGCAAGCATTTTATTCATCCCGTGTTTCGCGAATTTGCCGACCAGTGCAATAAGGTGGTTTCACTGACCGAACCCGGATACACCGACGCCCTGGAGTTTTTCGATGGTAAAATCATGCTTGGTAAAATGAACAATCTGGTGGAGGTGAGCTATGAGAACCTCGTGGAAAAAATGCCCGAATCCGACATTGCCGTGCTGCTCGAAGAGGTTCAAATGGTGGCATTTACCAACTGGACCATGCTCGCAAACCTCAACTCAGTGCTCGAAGGATTCGGCAGGCTTATGCAGAACCAGGTGAAAAAGCCCAGGGTGTTTATCGACCTGGCCGACCCCAAAAAGCGCACAACCGAAGATATTCGCAAGGTGCTCGGCATCATTTCAGACCTTCCCTGCGAAACCGTGCTAAGCATGAACCTCAGCGAATCTACAATTATAAGCCTGGTGCTGGGCATTAAGGAAGACGAGATACTTTCGAGGGCTATTCAGATTCGCGAGAATTTGGGCATCTCGGGCATTGTGATCCATCCTGTAAATGGTGCAGCCATTGCCCACCAAATAGAAAGCGTGTGGATTGAAGGTCCCTACACCTCAAAACCAATATTGACGACCGGCGCAGGCGACAACTTCAACGCCGGCTTCTGCAATGGCTGGCTGGGCGGCTTCGAACCCGGACAGTGTCTGGTCCTGGGCGTCAGTACCTCGGGCTTTTATGTGCGTAACGGTAAATCGCCCTCAAGAGCCGAATTGCTTAAATTCATGAAGAAATGGGCCGAAGTCAACTGCGGTCCAATATAAAGTAAAACGCGCTTTAATAAACTGTCCGCTTACGTACAAAGCTATACGTAAGCGGACATTTTTTTGTCCGCTTTTTTTTGTGTCCTTCTATCTGTGTTTTCTGTAAAAAACTGAAAAACAATATTTTATAAACTTTGGCACGCGCTTGGCTAATGGATTGACAGAAAACGAACAAAAACAACTTCTAAAAAACAAAAAAATGAAAACCAAACTTATAATCACCGCCGCTTTGATTTTTGCCGCTTCTTTTTTGGCCAGTGCCAGCGCCCCCAAAAGAATGCTCACTTTTTACGATTCCATGGGACGCAAGCTCTCCATGCCCGTTAAGGCAGAAGAAGAAATTGATGTTTCTCCCTTCGACAGCCAGGCTAAATTCAAAAGCCTTCGCTCCAGTGAGGTAAATCGCACCTTCGACCTTTCGGATATTACCAAGCCCGAAGCAGAAGATACCGACGTTCCTTTTGACCTGGAATACATTTATAAGCAAGCCACCAAATAAAACATAAAGAGAAATTACCTGAAAACAAGTCCTTTCTGTTCTCCTTCTTAATCCCTCTGATTCTCTTTCATTGTTTTGGTTCCGGGCCCCTGCAATTTTGCAGGGGTCCGGTTTTTTTGCCTGCCGCAAACAGGTTCAGTGCAAAAGACCTAACTTTAACACCCAAATGTGTTTCAAATCCCGTGCATTGAACATGCTGTATGCTCCGCCCCTATGGCTGCAGGCCCTTACCGACGGTTTTCTTATTTGGCGCCTCCCTTCCGGGGAGAAGAAAGTTTTCCTGACCTTTGATGATGGCCCCGAAGCGGGTGTCACCGAAAAAGTGCTGGAGATTCTCGCACAATACAATGCCAGAGCCACCTTCTTCTTGTTGGGAAAAAACGCCCAGGCCCATCTGCGCCTGGTAGAAGCTTTAATTTCCATGGGCCATTCCATAGGAAACCACGGCTGGGAGCATTGCAGCGGTTGGAAAACCACCACCCGGGAATATGTTGCCAATACCGAGAAAGCTGCTCCCTTAACCTCGGCAAGTTTATTCAGGCCACCATACGGACGCATTTGGCCGTGGCAAGCAAAGGCTTTGCGTAGAAGAGGTTATCTGGTCGTTATGTGGTCGGTGCTTAGCCGCGATTACGAAATGCTGACTGACCCTGCTGCGGCATTGCAAAGAGTTATTTCCCTCACGGGAGACGGCAGCATAGTGCTGTTTCACGATTCCGCGAAAGCGGCTGATAACTGCCTTTTCATGCTGGAGGGGCTGCTGCGGCATTTTTCCAGGCTGGGATATTCATTCGAAGCTTTACCAACAGTACAGAAACCCGTCCACCCAGGGCAGGCATCTGCAAATTATTGATATTTTTGCATGGACGAAATTTTTAGAGGTTCTTTTAAGAAACATATGCCAATCATTCGAAGTCTTATCATGGCGCTTCTGCGGCCGGTCATTTTCATTACTGCAGGCTTGTTTTTGTTTGCCTGCGCCAACGTGGTAAGCCCCGCCGGCGGGCCGCGCGATGAAACCCCACCCGTGGTGCTGCGTAGCACCCCGCCCAACTTCTCTCCCAATTTTGCGGGCGGTGAAATCCGGATTTATTTTGATGAGTTTGTCGAACTTAAGGAAATCAACCAGAAACTGCTTATCTCCCCTCCCCTTGAAAAACAGCCTGAGGTGAGACTCAGGGGACGCTCGGTAATCATTGAACTGGAAGAGGAGCTGCGCCAAAACACTACCTATAACTTTTTCTTTGGCGATGCCATTGTGGATATTACCGAAGGCAATGCCATTCCAAACTTCCAGTTTGTGGTCTCCACAGGGCCTTTTGTTGACTCTTTGACCATTGCAGGGCGCGTTACAGAGGCTTTCAGCCTGAAACCTGCCGAAGGAGTGTATGTTATGCTTTACGATGAGGTGTACGATTCCATACCTTACCTTGAGCGGCCAGTTTACCTGGCCAAGACCGATAAGGAAGGCAGGTACCGTATCAGCAATATGCGTGAGGGGGAGTTCAAAATTTTTGCACTGCAGGATGTAAACGCCAATTTTAAATACGACCTGCCCAACGAGCGTATTGCTTTTCTCGACAGCCTCATTACGCCTGAATATTTCGAGCCTCCGGTTGTGGTAGAAGATCCTGAGCACGACCACGACCCTGATCATGACCACGGCCACGAGCATGGCGCGCCTGAGGCAGTGCCCGGAACAGTGCCGGAGGGAGAAGTTCCTGAAATGCCCGGCCTGATTGAAGATTTCTCTGCTGACACAGACAGCATTGCCGGACTTGAGTCATTATCGGGTACCGTGCAGTATCACCTGAGGCTCTTTCAGGAAGCAGATACCGTGCAGCGAATTATGTCGACCTCGCTGGTGCGCAGCGGCCTCATGCAAATGGTGTTCAGGGTGCCGTATGATAGCGTTGAGGTACGCGACCTGAGCGAGTCCTTGCCAGCCAATTGGTACCTTCCAGAACGTTCAAAAAACCGCGACACCCTGATGCTGTGGCTGCTTCCGCCGGCTGCCGACACCCTCTTTCTGGAAGTGTCGGATCGTGGGCTGGTGCTCGACACCCTGAAATTGTCCACCCGGCCGCGCGAAGCCAGGGGGCGTGGTGCCGCTGCGGTTGAAACGGTAGAAACCGTCGGGCTGCGCCTGAATGCCAGTCGGGGTAACAGGTTGCCATACTTTGAACCCCTCACCATTACAGCAACCAACCCCCTGCAGGCATTCGATGCCGCAGCCATAAGCATGATGACCGCCGACTCGATGGTGGTGGAGGTGGCTTTTGATTTTGCTGATGCGGTAAAGCGCCGGGTAAAACTGCTTACACCGCTGGAACAGGGTGAAGATTATCTTATTGAAATACTGCCCGGTGCATTTACCGATATTTTCGGACTGACCAACGATACCCTCAAAGCCACATTTTCGATTACCAAATTCGAAGACTACGGCTTCATTGTCCTGAGCCTGGATGTAAAGCAGTCGCCAGCTATTGATGAGCAGGAGGAAATCCCCGGACAATTCATCCTTCAGCTGCTTGACAAGGATGGCAAACTGCTGCGCGAAAAATTTATTTCTGGCAGCGGAATTTACGAGTTTGCCAACCTGCTTCCCGGGAATTATGGGCTCCGCCTTATCCATGACCTGAATGAAAATGGGCAGTGGGATACGGGCCATTACCTGAGAAAAATACAACCCGAGCCTGTGTATTTGTACGATAGTGTGTTACAAATTCGACAAAACTGGGAATCGGAAATGAACTGGAATGTTAATTTGTGAACAACTCCCCTTTAGATTTGGCCTTCTGATATTATCTGTTTTTAGCTTGGTAGCAAGAAAAAGATTGCTTATCTAGTTTTTCTTTTTTCTGGTGATGGTGTTCGGTTAGAAAGGTTTTAAAGTCTAACTTTGCGCCAAGTTTTAACCTAACATTTTCGCTATGAAGCTTTCTCATATTGAACACATCGGAATCGCGGTAAAAAATCTGGAAGAATCCATTAAGTTTTACGAAGAGGTGCTTGGCCTGAAATGCTATGCCGTTGAAGAAGTTATGGATCAACGTGTTAAAACCGCTTTTTTTATGGTTGGACAAACGAAGGTTGAATTGCTTGAATCGACTGACCCTGAGGGCCCCATCGGGAAGTTTATTGAGAAAAAAGGCGAAGGGGTACATCATTTGGCTTTCGCCGCTGAAGGTATTGAAGGGGCCCTGGAAGAACTTCAGAACAAAGGTGTACAGCTCATCGACAAGGCGCCGCGCAAGGGTGCCGAAGGCCTCGACATTGCTTTTCTCCATCCGAAATCGACTCATGGAGTACTTATGGAACTCTGCGAAAACAAAAATAAATCCTAATCATATAAAATAATTTTTGTATGTCTTTCGAAAATAAGATCAAGGAACTTCTGGAGAAAAGAGAGCAGGCCAAACTGGGAGGCGGGCAGAAACGCATTGATGCCCAGCACCAGAAAGGCAAACTGACTGCACGCGAACGTATTGAACTGCTGCTCGATGAGGGAAGCTTTGAAGAGTTCGACATGTTTGTAACTCACCGCTGCAACGATTTTGGACTGGAAAAACAACAGTATTATTCTGATGGTGTGATAACCGGTTATGGCACCATCGACGGGCGTCTGGTTTATGTGTTTGCCCAGGACTTTACCGTTTTTGGCGGCTCGCTATCGCTGGCTTACGCCGAAAAGATTTGCAAGGTTATGGACAAGGCCCTGAAAATGGGGGCACCTGTAATTGGCCTTAACGACAGTGGCGGCGCCCGCATCCAGGAAGGGGTGAACAGCCTGGCCGGTTATGCCGAAATTTTTCAGCGCAACATTATGGCTTCTGGCGTGGTGCCGCAAATCAGTGCTGTCTTCGGGCCTTGCGCCGGCGGTGCCGTATATTCGCCCGCCCTTACCGATTTCACCATTATGACCAAGGAAAACAGCTATATGTTTGTGACCGGTCCGAAGGTGGTAAAAACTGTTACTGGTGAAGTGGTTACCGAACAGGAGCTTGGCGGAGCCATGACCCATGGCACCAAGTCGGGCGTTACCCACTTTATTGCCGACGATGAGCAGGAAGGTATATTGCTCATTCGCAAACTGCTCAGCTTCCTGCCGCAAAACAACCTCGAAGAAGCTCCAGTGGCACCCTGCGATGACCCCGTCGACCGCCTGGAAGACGAGCTTAACTCCATTATCCCCGAAAACCCAAACAAGCCTTACAACGTTAAGGATGTTATTTATGCCATTGTTGACTACAATGAGTTTCTCGAGGTGCAGCGCAACTATGCACCCAATATTGTTACCGGCTTTGCTCATTTCAACGGCATGCCCGTGGGTATTGTGGCCAACCAGCCCAACTACCTGGCCGGGGTGCTCGACATAAACGCCTCGCGCAAAGCGGCCCGTTTCGTGCGCTTCTGCGACGCCTTCAATATTCCGCTGGTAACCCTGGTGGATGTGCCCGGCTTTTTGCCCGGTACCACTCAGGAGTATGGCGGCATTATCATCCATGGCGCCAAACTGCTTTTTGCCTATGGCGAGGCCACTGTGCCCAAGGTTACCATAATCCTACGCAAGGCTTATGGCGGCGCGTATTGCGTAATGAGTTCCAAACACCTTCGCGGCGACATCAATTATGCATGGCCAATGGCCGAGATCGCCGTTATGGGCCCCAAAGGTGCCATTGAGGTGCTTCGCAGCAAAGAGATCAAAGCCCTGGAGACCGAAGAGGAGAAAACCAGCTTTGTGGTGGAGCAGGAGAAAGAATACCTCGACAAGTTTGCTACCCCCTACCATGCGGCCAAGTTTGGCTATATCGACGATGTGATCGAGCCGCGCAACACCCGCTTCAGGGTAATCAGGGCGCTGCAGTCGCTGGCAACAAAAAAAGACCACAACCCGCCCAAGAAGCATTCTAATCTGCCTTTGTAAAAATGTCAGCTATGAAATTTGCTTTGTTTATACCCCTTGTTGTACAAAATGCCGCCAATGCCGAAGTTATGGACGACGTGGACGTGTTTGTGCAAAGCGACCCCTACGGCGCCATTATGGCATTGCTGGGCATGAGTATTGTTTTTTCTGCACTGCTGCTGCTGTATATCATCTTTTCAAATACGCCGGCACTGTTTACCCCTGCGTTTAAACAGCGGCTGAAAAGCGCCTTTAGCTTCAAAAAGAAAGAAGAAGCCCTTGTGGTGGTTCCGGTGTCAAAGCAGGAAGAACTTTCGGGCGAGGTAAATGCCGCCATTGCTGCAGCCATTCACCTATACCGCTCCGAACTGCACGACTTTGAAGATACGGTGCTGACCATTAAAAAGGTGTCGAGAACCTATTCGCCCTGGAGTTCGAAAATTTACGGTTTGCGAAAGCCTCTTGCTAATTAACGGATCAAAAAATAAGGTAATACAGCTTGTAATTAACCTGACAAATAATTACAGATGAAGAAATTTAAGTTTACAATACATGGTAATGTATATGATGTAAGTATTCTCAATGTAGAGGAAAACATCATTGATCTTGAAGTAAATGGATCATCGTACCAAGTGGAGGTCGACAAGGCCATTCAGCCGGTGAAGACCCCCAGGTTGGTGCGTCAGCGTGTAGTGCCCGATACCGAAGCTACCCCTTCAGTGGGAACAGGCGCCAAAGGCCCGGCTTCAGGAGCAGGCCTTATTAAGTCGCCCTTGCCGGGCACTGTGCTCAGCATCCTGGTTAAAGTGGGCGACCCCGTGAAGGTAGGACAGAAGCTGATGGTGCTCGAAGCCATGAAGATGGAAAATAACATTGACTGCGACAAGGACGGGAAAGTGGTTTTCATCAGGGTGAACTCCGGTCAGGCAGTTATGGAAGGTGATGTGCTGATTGAAATAGGAGCATAGTTATGGACAGCGGAATTTTCAGTTTCATTCTTGGACAGGTCAGCGAATTTCTTGGCTATACGGCTTTTGCCCATATTACCATGGGGCACGTAGTGATGATTTGCGTGGGTTTGTTTTTTATCAACCTGGCCATCACCAAGCATTACGAGCCCCTGCTGCTGATTCCCATTGGTTTTGGTATTCTCATCGGCAACATTCCCTTTGCCGAAAATACCGGACTGCAGATTGGCATTTATGAGGAAGGCAGCGTGCTCAACATGCTCTACTTTGGGGTGCAGCGCGGTATTTATCCGCCCATCATCTTTCTGGGCATTGGGGCCATGACCGACTTTTCGTCGTTGTTATCCAAGCCCCGCTTGGTGCTGCTGGGTGCCGCCGCACAGTTTGGGATTTTTGCAGCCTATTCGTCGTCGCTTATGCTGGGCTTCACGCCCGAGCAGGCTGGTGCCATTGCCATTATTGGCGGCGCCGATGGCCCTACTGCAATCTTCCTATCATCAAAGCTGGCGCCCGAGTTTATCGGACCCATTGCCATAGCAGCCTATTCGTATATGGCCCTTGTGCCGGTTATTCAGCCTCCTATAATGAAGTTGCTTACCACCAAAAAGGAGCGCCTCATCCGTATGAAACCCCCGAGGGCTGTGCCAAAGCAGGAAAAGATCATTTTCCCCATTGTGGGAATGCTGCTTACCACATTTATTATGCCCACGGCATTGCCTTTGCTTGGCATGCTTTTCTTTGGCAACCTGCTCAAGGAAAGCGGGGTTACCAACCGCCTGGCCGAAACGGCACGCAACTCGCTCATCGACATTGTGACTATTTTCCTTGGCCTCACCGTTGGCGCTTCAACCCAGGCTACCGTGTTTCTTACCAAGGAATCTTTGCTAATCTTTGGATTGGGTGCTGCTTCCTTTATTGTGGCTACATTCAGCGGCGTGATTTTTGCCAAAGTCATGAACTTCTTCTCTGAAGAAGGCAACAAGATCAATCCCCTTATCGGCAATGCCGGCGTTTCGGCAGTGCCCGACAGCGCCAGGGTGTCGCAGCATGTTGGACTTGAATACGATAAGACCAATCACCTGCTCATGCACGCCATGGCCGCCAACGTGTCGGGTGTGATCGGCAGCGCCATTGCTGCTGGTATCCTGCTGAGCTTCCTCACGTAAGATTCAAAAGGTCTTTCAATAAAAAAAAGCACCTCGTGGGGTGCTTTTTTCATTTTCCCGAAAACGGGTATTTAAACCTTATAAAGGCCGTTTTTGATGGCAAAGGTCACCAGCTTCACGCTGCTGTCGACGCCGGCTTTGCGGAAAAGGTTGGCCTTGTGCCCATCGACGGTACGCTGGCTGATAAATAGCTTGTCGGCGATTTCCTTTATCGTGAAACCTTTGCAAATCAGTTCGAGCACTTCAACTTCGCGGCGGGTCAGTTCTTCTCGCAGCTCAGGCTCGCGTGGCTCGTCCTTTGAGCGGCTTTTTACCAGCGAAGTGGTAAGGGTGGGAATGAGTTCGTCGGAGAAATAGTTTTTGTTTTCGGCCACCAGTGCCAGGGCTTTTTTCAGCTCGCCTTCCTCGGCGGTTTTGAGCAAAAATCCTTTCACGCCGGCCTCGAGCATGCTTACCAAATATTCCTCTTCGCCAAACATGCTTATTGCAACAATCTTCAGGTCGGGGAAGCGGCGCAAGGCTTCCTTGGTGGCTTCAATGCCGTTGAGCACTGGCATTTGTATGTCCATGAAAATAATGTCAGGGTTGAGTTTCTCGAATGTATCGAGAAATTCCTGCCCATTGGTGGCTTCGCCACAAATGGTAACCTCAGGCATTTCTTTCAGAAGCATATTAAGGCCCTTGCGGAATATGTGGTGGTCTTCCACGATCATTACCTTAAGTTTCTTTTCCATGGTCATATTTTTAATTTAAACCGCCGGGAGGAAATTGAGTGGCGGCCCATGTTTAAGCAACAAATTTAACAGAAAATTCCAAATATATATAAAAACCACTAATTTAAAGGGATCTCAAGCCTGAAAGTGGAGCCTTGGCCAGAATTTTTCAAGGGCAGGATGCGGCCATTGAGGAACTGAATGCGGGTCATAATATTTTTCAGGCCATGGCTGCCAGGGTTCTTCGCCAGGGATTCCAGAAAGTCAAAACCTTTGCCATCGTCCTGATAGCCCAGCTCTAGCCTTTGTTTACTAACTTTTAGCTCAAGGTAAATATTAGATGCTTCCGCATGCTTTAGAGTGTTGTTTATCAGCTCGGTGCAAATGCGATAAATATTTATTTCAGTATTTTTCCCCAGACGGTCCATGGTGCGGTTACCGGTCAGGTGAATGGTTACTGCGCCCGATCGCATCACCGACTGTGAGAATACCTCTAAGGCTGGCAGCAGGCCGTAGTCATTGAGGGTGCTGGGCATGAGGTTGTTGGCAATGCGCTTGGCGGCGGCCACCGCTTCGCCAATGTTGGCCTTTATCTCTTCGAATAGAAACTTTTTTTCATCTTCGGTTTTGTTGGCTTTTTGTAGCAGGCCCACGTATATTTTGAGGGTAGATAAGAGTGCGCCCAGACCGTCGTGCACATCCATAGCAAAGCGCTTGCGCTCCCTTTCTTCTGTTTCCACGATGGCATTTCTAACCTCCTGCTCCAGCTCCTTAAGGCGCGTAATGTCGCTGATGGCCAGTACGTTGATCTGCTCATTACGATAAACGAACCGCTGGTGTTTTACATGTCCGTAAAAACGGCTTTCGTCCTGTCGAATAAACGCCATCTCCCAGGGCCCGAAGCTGTCGCTTTGCAAAATGTTATGCAAAGCCTTGATGCCTTCAACTGGCACCAACAAACTTACTGGCATGTCGATGAGCTGTTCGGGGTCGTGCATAAACACCTGCAGACTGGCGTCGTTTACCTCGATAATCAGGTCGTTTTTAATAAACAGCACGGCTTCGAAAGCGGCTTGCGAAAGTGCCTGGAACTTTTCCTCGGTTTGTTTTCGCTGGTCAATTTCCTGCTTAAGCTGCAGGTTTTGTTTTGAGATGATATCGGTTGAGCGCTTCAGGTCAAGGTGGTTTTTTACCCTGGCTTTGAGCTCAAGCCTGTTGAAAGGCTTGGTAATGTAATCGACGGCCCCGGCTTCAAAGCCCTTTACCATCTCTTCGGTGTTGCGAAGGGCGGTGATGAAAATAACTGGTATCGAGCGGGTTTCATTACTGGCCTTGAGTTGGCGGCAGACTTCCAGTCCATCCATTTCGGGCATCATAATGTCGAGCAGAATCAGGTCGGGCGCCTCCTTCTTAACGGCTGCGAGGGCCTCCGGCCCTGAGCTGGCTTCAACCAGTTGCAAAGGTTCGTTTTTCAATATCTGCCTCAGCATTAATAAACTTTGCGGATCATCGTCAACCGCAAGTACCTTGTAGGACGAACTGCTTAACATTGGCTTTTATAAAAGGTTAATTTAATTGGCTTATATGATTTGGCATAAAATTAAAAAAAATAAACAAAACATTGTTTTTTTGCGCCCAAATTAAAATTTGTCTTACCTTTATCATTGGTTTTCTGCCATATTTTCTGCATTAAACAGTAAAATCAGGTTTTTTTGTAATGAACGTCAGATATAATGATGCGCTTATTTTCTTTGAGGAGAAGGGTGCAGGAAATGCCGTAGTTCTTTTGCATGGTTTTACGGAATCTTCCTCCGTTTGGAATTTTTTTGTAAAGAACCTCTCCCGTTCTTTTCGCGTGATCACGATTGACCTGCCCGGGCATGGCAAGAGCGAGTGCGTTGGCGAGATACACCCCATGGAGCAAATGGGTGATGCCGTTAAGGCCGTACTCGATCATTTGAACATTGCCGAAGCGGTAATCATCGGACATTCGATGGGCGGCTATGTAGCCCTGGCAATGGCAAGAGTTTATCCATGGCTTTTCAAGGGGCTAGGCCTGTTTCACAGTACCTCCCTGGCCGACAGCGAGGAGGCCCGCGAAGGCCGCGAAAAAGCCATCAGAATCATAAGGGAAGACCATCAGGGCTTTCTTTTTAACTTTATTCCAGCGTTGTTTGCTCCAGAGAACCGCGAACGTCTGGCATCCGAGATTGATGCCCTGGTTGACGAGGCAAAGAAGATGAGCCGCAAGGCTGTAATTGCCGCCCAGGAAGGCATGAAAAGCCGCAGCAGCTCGCTGGATGTGCTTATTAATGCTGCCTTTCCCGTAATGTTTATTGCCGGTCAAAAGGACTCCAGGGTGCCCTTCGAAAACATCTGGGTGCAAATGGCCCTTACAGGCGAAGCCCACTCACTTATTCTGCGCAATGTAGGCCATATGGGCTACCTGGAAGCAAAATCCCAGACTTTCGATTTTACCCAGGCATTTGTAAATACTTGCTTCAGGCCTCGCTAAAAAATATTTATGCCGGACAAGCTGAAGTCCGGATTCTCGGTTGCTTTTTATTAAAAATGAAAAGGCCTGCCTTCCCTGGCAGGCCTTTCTTTTTAGATTCTTTTTGAAGATTATTTCTCAAAAACCAGGTAGCTCCAGGGCCCCATTTGCAGACTGGCGTCACCAATAAATGTGATAACCTCGCCGCTGAAAACATCGGTATAGGTGCCTTCGTAGCGGTTGCCTTCAAGAGTAAATTCCTGGGCTTGGTCTGACAGGTTAAGCACTACAAAAACCTGGTCTGAGTCCTTTTCCCTCAAAAAAGAAAAAATGGTCTTGTCGTTGCTGGTGTGTATCCTTTCAATGGGGCCGCCGGCGGTGCCGTTCCACAGGGCCTGGTTGCGGCCCTTGAGGTAGAGCAGGGTTTGGTAAAACCCGTGATAATCAAAGTTGCCCCAGTCTATCTTGTCTTTTTCAAAAAACTCAAGCATGCGGTCGAAGCCTGCTTCCTGCCCGTTGTAGAGCAGGATCATGCCGGGAATGGTGGCTGTGAACACGGCAAAGGCTTCCTTGGCTTCCCCAAGGCGGTCGAATTCGGTGCCTGCCCAGGAGTTTTCGTCATGGTTGGTAATGAAGTTCATTTTGTAGGATCCCAGCGGGAAGTTGCCCATGTTGTCCTCAAAATAATATTTATCGAGCACCGACACATCGGTTTGGCCCTGTGCAATATTGTTCATGAGGTGATGCATCGACCAGCCATAGGCCATTTCAAAAGCATGCTCGTGCAGATATGGCTTTTCGGCCTCGGCCAGCATAAAAACGGGCTTTATTTTTTCGAGCTCGGCCACAGCCTCGTTCCAGAATTCGGTGGGCACCATGTCGGCTACATCGCAACGGAAGCCGTCCACGCCAACCTCTTCTACCCAATAGCACAACTCACCAATCATCACATCCCAAAGCTCTTTGTTGTCGTAATTCAGGTCGATCACATCCGACCAGTCTTCAATAGGAGGAATAAAATTGCCATCTTCATCCAAGGTATAAAATTCGGGATTGGAAATGGTCCATGGGTGGTCCCAGGCGGTGTGGTTGGCCACCCAGTCGAGAATCACATACATATCACGGGCATGAATCTCTTCCACGAGTTTTTTAAAGTCTTCGATGGTGCCAAACTCGGGGTTGATGCCGGTATAATCCTTCACGGAGTAGTAGCTTCCCAGGGTGCCTTTGCGGTTAAGTTCGCCGATGGGGGTAATGGGCATAAACCACAGAATGTCTACGCCAAGGTCTTGCAGGCGGTCAAGGTGTTGGGCGAAAGCGTTGAACGTACCCTCGGGCGTGTACTGCCGCACGTTTACTTCATAAATGCTGGCATTCTTGCTCCACTCGGGGTGCCTCACGGTGCTCACCAGCACTTCAGCCTCTTCCTGTGGCTGGGTGGTGGTGCCGCAAGAGGCCAGGCCCAACACCAGCACTGCCAGGGCTGTCAAAGTCCAGGGGGTTGTTGGTTTGTAGGTTTTCATTTTCATAATGGGCTTTTTTTAGGTTTTGAAAAACTAATCCATATCTATGGTGCGGTTCAGGTAATCGCCCACATCCATGGGCCTTGGGGTGTATTGCCGGCCAAAAAAGCGTGAAGAGATAAGGAAGTCGGCGGTGGAACGGTTGCAGGCCGTGGGGATGTTGTAAAGCACGGTGATGCGCAGCAGGGCTTTCACATCCACATCGTGGGCCTGCTGTTGCATGGGGTCCCAGAAAAAGATCATCAGGTCGATGCCGCCTTCGGCAATCAGGGCACCCAGTTGCTGATCGCCGCCCAATGGTCCTGACTTCAGTTTGGTAAGACTTATGTTTCGATGTGTTTTGCCTGTTTCCGGATTAATGAGGGCCTGTTCAACAAGGCGACCAGTGGTGCCGGTGCAGAAAAGTTGATGGGCTGAAAGGGTCTCGCGGTTCCAGCCAATCCACTCCAGCAGGTCTTTCTTGCGGTTGTCATGAGCTACCAAAGCAATACGCTTTTTTTGGCTCTTGAGCCGGGCCGGGGCTTCAGCCTTTGTCCTTTTCTTTTCCATGGCTACTGGCTTGTTAGTATTTCAAAACTGTTGGGAGCAAGGGTCAAGCTTAGGGTGTTTCCGCTGATGCTGTATTCGGTACCGAAATTTCCATGGTAGGCTGAGCTGGCCAGATGTGCTGGCAGCTCAATGCTTATGGTTTGGGGTTCGCGGCTTTTGTTGAAGACCGCCAGGGCGTTTTGTCCGAAATAGGAGCGGGCGTAAGCGTATGCTGTTTCACGGGCCAGCAAGGTCTGGAAGTCGCCAAAAACAAAGGCCAGGTTGTTGCTCCTCAGGCTGGTCAGTTTGGCTGTCTTTTCCTTCAAATCCTTTTCCCGGTCACTCAGATTGTCGAATTTCATGGGTCGGCGGCTGTCGGGGTCGCCGGCACCGGGTATGCCAATTTCATCTCCGTAGTATATCACCGGAATCCCCGGAATAGTCATGATAAAAGCGGTGAGCGAGGCCAGCTTATCATAGCCAACGGGGTCGCCCACGCCCACTTCACGGCTCCATCCTTCCTCAACATGGTCTTCATCGAAGCGAAGGCCGCCCCCGCCCAGCGATATAAAGCGGGCCATGTCGTGGTTTCCGGTAATGTTGCCCATCATATTAATGAAGCCATACTGGTTGAAGGTCTGGTGAATGGAAAAGTCGAGCATACTGAAGGGTACCTCGTCGATGGCAAAGGCAGAGCGCGCATCGAAATACAGGTTAAAGTCGAACTGCCCGTCGAGAAGGCCGCTTCCCACATAGCTGCCAATAAGCTCACGGTTGCCAAATGTTTCACCGATCTGGAAGAGGCGGTTTCCTTCCGGCACCATGTGTTCTTCCTTTAGTTTTTGGGTGAGGGCACGCCAGAATTCCAGCGGAATGTGCTTGGTGGCATCGTGTCTGAAACCGTCCAGGTTGTATTCACTGATCCAGAAAAAGGCGCTGTCGGCCAACATTTGGATTACCTCGGGTCTGGAGAAGTCGAGGCTGGGCAAAAAGTCATCGAACCAAGTCGTTAGGCGCTGTTCATCCCACAATCTGAGGTTCCTTCTTCCATCGGGCAGATTCAATTCAGTAGCCCAATCCGGATTTGCCTTGATCAGGGGATTTTCCTGGTGGACGTGATTCGACACGAAGTCGAGCATCACGCTGATGTTGTTGCGGTGCGCGGTTTCTACCAGGCGCTTCATAGCCTGCTCGTCGCCAAAGCGGTGGTCGACGGTGGTGAGTGTTATGGGCCAGTAGCCGTGGTAGCCAGTGTACTTGCGGTGGGGAGCCGGATACTCGCGGTAGGCTTCGTAGGGGTTTTGCGTAATGGGCGACAGCCATATGGTATTGATACCCATTTGCTCAAAATAGCCGTCTTCAATTTTTTGTGTAATACCTTCAAGATCGCCTCCAAAGAAGTTGGCCCGTGCTGCCACCTCGGGGTCATTCACCGGATCGTCAATATCCGGATTGCCGTTGTTAAAACGGTCCACCATCATAAAATACAGTATGGTTTTCTCCTTGTCTTGGCGGGTAAGGGTGGCGGGGTCGAGCACTGGGTGCCCGTTTTGGAGGGGAATGAGCAGGTCGTTCGACGGCCCGTGATCGTTATATGCCCTGATGCGCAGGTAGCTGCGTTCTTTCTCCACCGCATCGCCGGGGATAAACACGTGGAGGTTATTCCTGTGACGCGAAACATTCTGTCGCGGCAGGCGAAAGTTGTTCCAGAACACAAGGATTTCTTCTGCCTGGTTGTTAAAACCCAGGGTAATATTGAAATTGCTGTACGATTCGGGAAACAGGTGGGGGGTAAGGCTGCGGTCGATGCCTGGTATAGAAAGCAAAGAGTTGAAGCCTCCGGCATTATTGTCGACCTGCACGGGATTGGTGGGGTCGGTCATGCTGCGACCGTTGACTACCAGCTGGTAGTGGTAGGCGCCCGGGGTGATGTTGAGTCTTGCCTGCCAGAGGCCATCGATCAGGTTGAGTGGCAGTTCGGCCCAGTTGGTCATGTCGCCACGGAGTATCACGCTTCTGAAGCGCTGCCCCTGCGGGTCGAAAACAAAGGGATAGCGCTGTTTCTGGCTTTTTTCAACGAAAAAGCTGTAGGCTTTTGTGCCCAGCCATACCTGCATTTCCGAGATAAATGGAATGTCGCCGGTCAACTTTACGATCTCCACGCAGGCCTTGTCGTCCGATAAAAGGAATTTCAGCCCGGGGCTTCCCGTTACCGAGTCGATGTCAGCCAAAGAGGCCTGAAGGAAAAAATCGGAAAGCCAGACCAGGGTGGTGTCGCCATCGAGCCTTACGGGTGAGGCAAGACCAAAAATATCATCCCCTTCCGGGAAAAGGCTGGCAGGTTTTGTTTCGCAGCCCGCCAGGGCAATGGCTGCAATAGCTGCAAACAGCAACAGGGTCTTTTTCATACGCGTTCCGTTTCGTTTAAGGTTATCTGGCCTGAACCAGGTAATAGTTTTTTTTGCCGCGCTGCACCAGGATGTGGCGGTTGTTTATCAGCTGAGCCGCGCTTACCACAAATTCGTCGTTTACCTTTTCCTTGTTGATGCTTATGCTGCCCTCTTTGAGCATGCGGCGGGCTTCGCCTTTACTCTGGGTAATGCCCGTTTTCTCTGCAAGGAAGTCAACAACGCCAATACCGTATTCCAACTCGGTTTTTTCCACGTCAAACATGGGCACGCCATCGAAAACTGAAAGCAGCACCTGTTCGGGAAGTTTTTTTAATGTCTCGGTAGTGCCTTTACCGAAAAGGATTTCCGAGGCCTCCAAGGCTGTTTCGTATTCTTCCTGTCCATGCACCCTTATGGTAATATCTTTTGCAAGGGCCTTTTGCAGCAGCCTGAGGTGGGGCACCTTGCGGTGCTCCTCGGTCATGGCTTCAATTTCCTGCCGGCTGAAAAGGCTGAATATCTTTATGTAACGCTCGGTATCCTCATCGGAGCAGTTGAGCCAGAACTGATAAAAGTGATAAGGCGAGGTGTAGCGGGCATCGAGCCAAACGTTGCCTTTTTCGGTTTTCCCGAACTTAGTGCCATCGGCCTTGGTGATGAGGGGGCAAACCAGGGCAAAGGCTTCACCCCCGGTTTTGCGGCGTATCAGCTCCGTACCCGTGGTTATATTTCCCCACTGGTCAGAACCGCCCATTTGCAGCTTGCAGTTTTTGCTGCTGAAAAGGTGAAGGTAGTCATAGCCCTGCACCAGCTGATAGGTAAACTCAGTGAACGAAAGGCCCGTTTCGAGGCGTTTTTTTACCGAGTCTTTGGCCATCATGTAGTTTACCGTAAGGTGCTTACCCACTTCGCGTAAAAACTCCAGGAAGCTGAATTCTTTCATCCAGTCGTAGTTGTTCACGATCTCTGCCCGGTTTTCGCCGGTCTCAAAATCGAGGAACTTCAGCAGCTGGTTTTTAATTGCCTCCACATTGTGGCGCAACACTTCTTCCGAAAGCAGGTTGCGCTCCTCGCTCTTGCCGCTGGGGTCGCCAATCATGCCGGTGGCACCGCCCACCAGCGCCAGGGGCTTGTGACCCGCCAGCTGAAGGTGCTTCAGCATCATGATACTTACCAGGTGGCCTATATGCAGGGAGTCGGCGGTGGGGTCAATACCCACATAAGCCGTAGTCATTTCTTTTTGCAGTTGTTCTTCCGTTCCGGGCATAATGTCGTGTATCATACCCCTCCAGCGCAATTCTTCAACAAAATTCATGAAAACCTTTTTATTAGTTTGAAAAACAAAAAATTGATCCTTTTTACAAACTTCAAAATTAATCATATTGGATGAATTTTCATCTTTGCCCGAAAAGCCTTTCCTTTGCAGTGGTTTTTGGCCAGTTGACTTTTTTGAAGCGTTCCGAAAAAACTTTGTGCAGGCCTTTTTGTTCTTCTTTTTTATTTAAAACTCTTCTGATATGAACTTGGTTACCGGAGGCACCGGGCTGGTGGGCTCGCATTTGCTTTATGAGCTGGTTTCGGGCGGGCACAAGGTGCGCGCCACCATGCGTAAAAACAGCCAGCTCGAACTGGTCAGCAAACTGTTTTTGTGGTATGATGCTGCCAGGGGGAAGGAACTTTTTTCGGAAATTGAGTGGGTGGAAGCCGACGTGAACGACGTTTTCAGCCTCAGGGAAGCCTTGCAGGGAGTTAGCAATGTATACCACTGTGCCGCCATGGTGTCGTTTTTACCGGCTGATCGTCAACAAATGATGAAGGTAAACGTTAACGGCACGGCCAATCTGGTTAACGCCTGCCTCGAACAAGGCATTGAAAAGCTGTGCCACTGTAGTAGCGTGGCCGCCATCGGACAGCCCGATGAAGGCAAACCCACCGTGGAAAGCCTTGTGTGGAAGACCTCTTCGACAAACTCCTGGTATTCTATAAGCAAATACGGGGCTGAGCGTGAGGTGTGGCGCGGATCAGAAGAAGGCCTGCCTGTTGTTATCGTTAACCCAACCATAGTCATTGGCCCGGGCGACACAGCCCGCTCCAGTGCCCAGCTTTTCCAGTCTGTTAAAAACGGACTGAAGTTTTATACCAAAGGTGTTACCGGTTTTGTCGATGCCCGCGATGTGGCCAGCGCCATGGTACAACTCACCCAGAGCCCCATTGTGAACGAAAGGTATATCCTGAGCAGCGAGAATCTTCAGTACCGTAAGGTTTTTGATTACTTTGCAGCATCTGCCGGCGTTCAACCCCCTAAATATTTTGCCGGCCCCGTTTTAAGCGCTATTGCCTGGCGCCTCGAGAAGTTACGCAGTCTTGTCACCGGGCGTAAGCCCCTCATTACCCGCGAAACGGCCCGCAATGCCAACCATGTCAGGCTTTTTTCGGGCGAGAAGATACAGAAAGCCATTGGTTTTATTTTCAGACCGGTGGAGGAGGCAGCAAGAAATACGGCAGGTTTTTACCAAAAATTTCCGGAACTGATGTAATTCAACCATCCCCCCGGGTGCATAATTCGCCGGGCGACCCGGGGCTATGGTCGTATGGCCCTTCAAGCATAAGGCCTACCCTCTCACCTACGTTTCCTCGCTTCCTCTTACTTTCCTGCCTCCTGCCGCTACCTACTACCGCTTTTTCTAAGCCATTTCTGCGCTATTTCTTCCCTCTCCCCATCCATTTGCGCGAAATCATTGCCAGCAGTAATAAGGCGCTGAAGAACACAGAGATTTTTCCGGCCACATTTCCCTGCAGGGCATAGTAGGTAAGGCGGTAATTCTGGTTTACACTTTCGCGTATGGCTGTTTTTTCCCACCATTCGGTTTTTTTCAGCACCTTTCCCTTCTGGTCTATAAACGACGATATGCCTGTGCTGGCGGCCCTCACCACGGGTTTTCGAAGCTCAATGGCCCTGAGGCGGGCATACTCGTGATGCTGGCGGTGCCCAGGGGTCTTACGCCACCAGCCATCGTTGGTCAGCACAAAAATGAGGCCTGCTCCCCTGCGGGCATATTCACTCATATAGTCGCCGTAAATCGATTCGTAGCAAATGACGGGAGCAACCACAGGCTCGCCAGGTGCGGCCTGAAATACGTCACGTTGCGGCTGAGTTCCCATGCTTCCTGCTGTGCCTCCAAGGGCAGAAACCAGCTTGCCAATGGGTTTTAATAACGTAAAAAAGGGCATGCGCTCAATGCCAGGCACCAGCTTCGATTTGTGGTAGTGGTCGAAGCCTCCCTGTTGCCCAATAAAAACCGCCGAATTGTATACATCATAGCTATTACTGGTGCCGGCAACAGGCCTTGCGGTGCGCGAAGCTCCCTGCCCATCCTCATAAAGCTTGTAGGTAAAGCTGCCGGTTACCAAGCTGAGTTGCGGGTTGAGGTGAAGAAACTCCCTGATCTGAAGCACGCCCCTGTTCATGCCAGCCTGGTGAAGCCAAATGCCTTCGGGCAGGGCCGCTTCGGGTAAGACCACAAAGCGGGTGCGGGGGCTAAGGGCCTTACTGGCCAATGCCGTCATGGCCTCTACCCTTTGCATGGCTTCAGTGGGCGTCTGTGCAGGCTGGTAGGGGTCGTATGAGGGCTGTACTATGACCAGCTCCACGGGGTTGGGATTTTCATTGTAGCGCGCATGCATAATGAGCGAAATGGCAAGCGGAACAACAAAGGTAACTGCTGCCAGGCCTGAAAACCAGCGAACTCGTTTGGCGATCCTGCTCTGGCTGCGTAGCTCTTTGATAAGCATAAACAGCAGTATGTTCACGAGCAAAACCCAAATGGCGCCGCCAGATGTGCCCGTAAATTCGTACCACTGCACCCAGCGGGGCCAGGCAGCAAACACATTGCCCATATCAAGCCAGTTCCAGGTTAGATCCCATTTCGAATGCAGGTATTCGAAGCTCAGCCAGAAAAAAACCACAGGCAGCAATCCTTGGCGGCTTGGAAGCATGCGCCGCCACACATGCATGAGCCACCAGGGAATTGCCATAAAAAAGGAGTTGACCACCACGGCCGTAACCATGCCCGGTATAGTGGCAAAAACAATCCACCAGGTAGTGAGCAGGTTCCAGACAAAAAATGCCAGCCAGGCATGCATGAAGAAATCCACGCTGCGGCGATGGCTGCGCTTGTCGAACATCTGGCCTTCTACCATTAGCAAAGGCAGCAATGCAACAAAAGCCAGCACGGGCAAACCCCTGGCGGGCCAACTGGCAGCAAGCAGCAGGCCACTGGCAAAGCTGAGAAAGATAAGCTGGTGCTTCTTAACAAAAGCTGGTATGGGCATAAGGGTTAAATTTTAGGGAATAAAATTAAGGAAAATTGATGGTTTTGGCCCGTGGGGGTTGGTTTAACGTTTTTTTTGATCAAATTCAGGATTTAAACTTTGTTTAAAACATCTATTTTTCTAATTTTGGCCCACAAAACTTCACTATTGATGGCCAAGAGCAAAAATACCGAACAAAAAATTTTCGATGCAGCCACCGAGCTGTTTCTTGAAAAAGGCGTCGACCGTACCTCGGTGCGCGAAATTGCTAACAAGGCAGGGATTAACCTGGCATTGATGAATTACTACTTCCGCTCGAAGGAAAACCTTTTCGATGCGATCTTTACCATGCTGGTAAAGAAAAACACCCGCAAGCTGATTAAGATTCTCGACAGCGACCTTGGCCTGGAGGAGAAGATCAGGAAATACGTGGAGGCTTACATCGATATGCTCACCGAGAATCCCCTGCTCGTTTCTTTTGTCATGGCCATTGTGCACCGCAGCCAGGAGCGCATCACCCAGATGAAGGCCATCAGCAGCCTTTACAGCACCCCGAAGTTTGCCCAGCAGGTGTTCGACGAAAGTAAAAAAGGTAACATTAGGTCCACAAGCCCTACTCAGCTTTTTGTCGATATGCTGTCGCTGATCACTTTTCCATTTGCCATTAAACTGCTCATAATGGACAAAACCAGCTACGATGAAGCGCAGTTTCAGGCTTTTATGGAAGAGCGAAAGCAACGCATTCCCGACCTTTTGTTGCTAAGCATAAAGAATAACGAGGAATAAACAATCCCATTCTAATGACCCGTTTCGGAGCCAGCGGCTTCAATATTGTCACGCAGCTTTTCAAATTTGATCCTTGACAAGGGAGAGCTTGCCTTTTTAAACATTTGGTTAAACCCTTGCCGGTCAAGGCTTTCCCAGTTTTTGTTTTCCCAGTTTTTGATTGGCTCCAAGGTGTTGAACGCTATCTCTCCGGTGGGTTCTGAGAACCGGTTGTGCGGACAAACATCCTGGCAGATGTCACAACCAAAAATCCGTCCCTGCATTTTTTCCCTGAATTCATCGGGTATTCTGTCTTTTAATTCAATGGTAAGGTAAGAAATACAGCGGCGGGCATCCAGTTTGCCTGGGGCAACAATGGCTTGTGTAGGACATGCCTCCATGCAGCGGCGGCAGTTTCCGCAGAAATCTTTTTCGAATGCCGCATCGGGCACAAGTTCAATATTGGTGATGAGTTCTCCAAGGAAGAAAAAGCTTCCCTTTCGGGGAATGATCAGGCAGCCGTTTTTGCCCGTCCAGCCAAGTCCGGCCTGCACGGCCCAAACCCTTTCGAGCACCGGTGCGCTGTCGGTAAATATCCTCCCCTGGTGCAGAGGAGCCAGTTCTTTCAGTTTTTCTTCCAGTCTTCTTAATTTTTCCTTAACTATAAAATGATAGTCAAAACCGTAGGCATATTTTGAAACGATGAGGGAAGCCCGCGGGTTTTGCTGTTCTTTCGGGAAGTAATTCACGGCCACCACGATTACTGAGCGGGCGCCCTCTACCAGCATGCGCGGATCGAGGCGTTTTTCCAGATGGTTTTTCATATAGCCCATGGTCCCGTGCAAGCCTTCCTTCAGCCAGTCTTTCAGGGGCGCCTCATGGCGGGTGAGTTGGCTGGCAATAGCTATGCCGCAAGCCGCAAAGCCCAGTTGCAGGGCTTCCCGCTTAATAATGCCGGTAATTTCTTGTGGTGTGGAGCCTTGCATAGGCGGCTGCTTAGTCGAACAGGGTACCCGAGCCGGGCGCCTTTATGCGCCCAAGGTGCTGGTAGGCGAGGGCAGTGGCTTCGCGTCCCCGCGGCGTTCGCATGAT
>Ga0209498_1000273_pt1 | contig 31459 bp, 22 predicted proteins | sample WalLakDeSediment_FD_184131 | JGI IMG/M metagenome (GOLD analysis project Ga0209498, IMG submission 184131) | Lake sediment microbial communities from Walker lake, Nevada to study Microbial Dark Matter (Phase II) - Walker Lake 11/02/13 Deep... | ecosystem: Environmental > Aquatic > Freshwater >...
AGGAGTCGTCGGTCCCCAGCAGTCGGGCGTAGTGGGTGGCAAGTGTTTCCATCCCCCCAATCTAAGCCATCGCCGGTCCGGAATCCGCCAAACCGTGCCACGAAATTCCCCGAAGAACCCCTTTTTTCCTGACGAGCCAATCGGTCAGTACCACTCCGACAGGGAGTGGTGGAGCAAGTCCCAACTGTGGACGCTGCTGAGCAAAGGCCCAGCTTCCTTCCATCAGCAGTACGGACTTGGTGCTCGACAAAAATATGCACCGAGCGATGCCCTGAAAAAGGGAACGCTGCCCTTCGAGGATTGGACTCTCGAGACGCGGGATGGGGCGCTGGATGCCGTGGCAAACCGCTCGCTCGCGCTTGTCCCGCGGCATCGCGCGGTGCTGGGGGGCGCCACGCCTAACACGGCGATCCGTTCGCCCATTGCGGCGATCCGGGCGGGGGCGGCCGAAGAAGTGCCGGCGATCCTCCAGAGCTACCGCGCCGCCTTTGCGCCGCTGGAAAAAGGCTTCAGCCTCTTCGAGCAGGTCACTCCCGGCTACCAGGCCCATTCGATCGAGCACCTCGGCCTGCTGACGATGATCCTGCAGGAAGCGCTGCTGCAGAGCGTGTCGCCGCGGCCCGGGGAGCCGGAAGTCATCCGCGTCTTCCCGGCCTGCCCGCCCCAATGGAACGCTTCCTTCCGCCTGTTGGCCCGCGGCGGGTTTCTTGTCTCTAGCGAGGTCAAGAAGGGCAGAGTGCAGTTTGTCGAAATCGAATCTCGGCTCGGTGAGGAGTGCCGACTGCGGAATCCATGGGAGGCGCCATGCCTTCTGACCGAGGCCGGCGGGTCAAGCCGCCAGATCGCGGGTGAATTCCTACGCTTCCCCACACAGACGGGAAAGCGATACAGGCTCCACTCCGACTAGCGTTGGCGAAGTCGTGAACGAGGCGGACCTGTCAAAGGGAGCCCTCGCCGGCCGCCCAAAGACCAACGCGATCGCATTCCAGGATCACGACATGCCCGTGAAGATTCGCAATTTCCGCATCGCCCGCTGAACGTGGAATGAAAACCCGACGGCTCGCCTTCTCCGCTCATGTCTCAAGGTCGTCTGCCGTCAGAAGACGCGCAGCGTGACGAACGGTCACGATGTAGACCGCGTCGCCTGCGACGCGATAAATGATCCGATAACTTCCTTGAATAATCTCACGGTATGGCTGGGTGACAGGCCAGTGATTCGATCCTCCGCAGAACCTTCCCTGCGAATCTGCGAGCCTCCGCAGGTGATCCGGCTGCAATAAACTCGACAATTGCCTCGAGTTGGCTCGCCGCGTGTACCGACCAGATGATGCGAGTTACGGTCATCGAGCGATGCGATCGATTCGTTCACGAACGACATCGTGCGTCACGGTCTCGCCGATGGCGATCTGTCGTTCCCCGTGCTCGATGTCGTCGAGAACGGCGACTTTCTCGAGGAATGCATCGATATCAACATCACCGCCAAAAGAATCGAGTACCGCCTGTACCTTCTGCTTTTCCATCGCTGTCACCTTGTTTGAGTTTCCAGCAAGAGCAGGCCCTTGGACGCCTCGCCGGAGAAAGGATAGGTCGGCCAATGGCACTTCGGCAAGCGTCGGCCGAGCGGGGCGGATCATGAGGAGCAACCGCCGGAGTTGGTCGGGCTGGATGCGACCCGATCGTGGAGGTGCCGGGCCGTCTGCACCGTGGCATGGAATGCCGTCAGAGGCTGTGGATGTCGATGTCGGGCAGCTCGTCTATCCGTCGCCTGAAAGATTGCCCGGTCGAAAGTGGACCTGCACGAGCTCTCCCCAGTCGGTCGGCGGGCCACGGGCCGGCGAGACGGGCGGTGGTTCGAGCGGTTCGCCGAGATGTGGCAGGATCTTCCGGATCGGCCCCGGATCGGTAATGAACGCGATGAGCCGGATGTCGCCACCACACCCAAGGGCACTCGAGCGGAAACTCCTCCCCCGCCCGGGCCATGAGTTTGGCCTTTGGCGTCGCGCGGTGTCGTGGGAGGGTGGTTTATCGCGTAAGTCGCAGCAGTCGCCGGTGGTATCTCCGAACGCCGCATGTCCGCCGACGGCGTCCGGCCGCGTGGACTTCCGCCCGCGCCCCGGGCCAATCCAGTTGGATGCCTTGTGTCGCGGGAGTACGTAGCGGACGGGGGCGCCGCTTCAGGTCCAGCGACAGTGCCTGGCTTGTGACCCTCGCCGAGTTGGATCAACACACCGCCAATCAGCAGGTGCTGTGATTGGGGACGGTCATTGGGGCCCGCGGGCTTCCGCGCATCATTCTCGAACGGCAATTGCAAATGAGCCGAAGCGGTGACCCACCCAGGCCGGATGCCCGACCACGCCACATCACTTGGGCGGATTCACGGCCCCCTGCGGCTTCAATCGCTGCGTGATGGTCTCGGCGCGACGTCGCTGCTCGGCGGTCAGTGTGGCAGTGCCGAGGTCCAGTGACTCCGGGTACTGGCCCGGGAAGCGGTAGGCCGGGTCCGTACCAGTCTTCTGCTGCAGAAGCATCTTGTACACGCTGGGTCCGGAAAAACTGTCCGCCCAGCTGCGGAACTCAGCCGCGTTGCCTTCCCGCTCGCGTTCGGCCGGCACGGTGGCGAGCGAGACGGTGGTGCCCGCCTGCAGGCCGCGCTGGGCGCCGTAATAGATCGGCTTCAACCCCACCAACCCCCCTTCGGCCGCCAGCAAGCTGAAGTTGGCATCCGTCGTGAAGTCGTTGAGCGTCGGCCCGATGTACGGGGCCGAGGTGTCGATCTGGTTCGGGGACAGATGCGCGCCCTCTTTCTGCGTTGGCCCGTAGGTGCGAAACCGCGGATAGGTATGCTGCGTGAGTATCTCTTCCCAGTTGCCCCCGTAGTCGATTGTCAACATGTAGCCCGCACTCAGCACCGCTGCGGAGTCGCGGACGAAGCGTTCCGCCCCGGGATTGACATAACTCACCATCCCGCGTGGGTCTCTGGCCAGCACTCCGGCATAAACGTCGGCGTAGCGAGTGAGATGCTCCGCGACCACCGGCACGGTTGCCGACGGCGCATACAACTCCCTGAACAACATCGCATTGGCGGTGGCCTTGTACACCGGCGTGGTCTGGAGCTGCTCCAGCAGCGACACAAACGACGCCCGTGTGAGGTAGACGGCGGTCTCGCGCTGGCCGCCAAGGAAGCGGTCTTTGATGGCCTTGTCGTCACCCTCGATGACCCGCGCCGCGGCGGTCGGCAAGAGCGGCTGTACCACCCGCCACGTCGCCTCCGGGATCGCCGGCACCACGAAGGCCACCTCAGCCGTGCCGTCGGCCGAGAGAATGATTTTGTGCACGCTGAAGGCGTCCGGGAGTTCGTTGGACAAGATGACGCCCTTCAGACTGCCCTTGGCAATGGTGGCCGTCATGTTTGTGGCGTCAGCGACACGCGCCTCGAAGCGGGTGCCGAACCGCGCGTTGCGATCCTGCTGGATCTTGCTGAGCGACGGGGACCGGTCGTAGCACACGTACAGCACCTGATTGGCAAACCGGAGCCATGCCGGGTCACTCTCGCCTTTGCGCACGAGGTACTCAAGAATCGCCTCGGCCAGCCCGCCGTCGCCAGGACCAAACTCGGCGATCGTAAAACGGTCCTTCTCACTGAGTGTGCCCGCGCGCCGCATGCCGCTCCACATGGCGAAGATTTGCTCGGCCACCATGTGGCCAAACACCGGCGCCAACACCACCGGATATGTCCGGTAGTGATCCACAAAGTCGACGCGGCCGCTCGCGTAATACCCGACGGTCGGATGGAACATCACCATATCGTGGTAGTCGAAGAAGCTTGGAAAATACCTCGGCACCTCCGCATGGGCCTGCGGCGGGACCACCAGTTCGCGGTGGACCTCCCAGCCGTTTCGCAAATCCCGCGTCTGCGACGGCTCCGCGGAAAGCGGGACGGTGACTGCCTGCAGCAGTGCGATGGCGGTGATTCGGACGGGAACGGAGTGTGTGAACGACCGCATGCGAGCAGTTTAACGGGAAGACGCCCGTTGCACGAGTTGCGCTCCGCGCCGGACCTCGGGTCGCAGCAGCACCAGCACGGTCAGCACCTCAAGTTGTCGAATCCACATGGCAGCGGTCAGCACCACCCTCGACACCGGGTGCAGGTCTTGGGTTGCCCGTGCCATCCCGCCGGACGTTCGCTACGGGCAACCCTTCCCCCTGGCCCCATAAAAGCCCCGGGCGCGAGCCCGGGGACTGCGGGAACAAATGCCACCCCGCCATCCACACCACCCATCGGCCGCGGATAGACGACACCGCGAGCACATGGGGACTGTGCAGGCCGAAGGGGGACAGTCCCTTCCGGGGGCACACACGAGCCATGCCCGGCGTCGCCGAGACCAGAAGTGATGTCAAACATTGGAGAAATCCTGATGGCGACCATGAACGTGGTCACCGAGGGCTTCCTCCGTCATCCGCGACGAGGCTATCGATCAGTACCACTTCGACACAAAGTGGTGGAGCACGTCCCAGCTATGAGCCCTGCGGAGTCGGGGTCTGTCCGCCTTTCTGACCTGGCCGACCTCGACCTGCCGGGCTGGCCACATGCTGATCGGCCCGCATGGACGGTGCCGCCGGCGGGAGGCCGCGACTCAAGCGGCATGGAGCCGCACGGTGTTCCCTTACGCCCTCCCCGCTCGATTCCGGTTCATGGTGAACCAAGACAGTCGGCCGATGCCCTCGTAGCGGAGCGATACTTGCAAAACTGCCAGTCGAGGCATTATTTTTTGAGCCCGTAGGTTACCCGCGACAGAGGACCGTCGTGCCAAGGATCTGTGCCCTGGATGATCTCCCATCGCCGAAAGCGAGCGATCATGCCCCGGTTTCCTCGGCCGCAACGGAGATGCGGTATCCGACCAAACGGGAAGTACTCGCTGTTATTCCAGAAGAGTGCTTCGAGCGCAGCCTTATCAGGTCGTCCCGCTCTTTGCTTTTGTCTTTGGTGATGACCATCGGCAGTGGGGCCTTCGCATACGCTTTCATCCCGCTGGCCTGGTCATGGCTGCCTGCGTGGATCCTCTACGCCATCGTTGCTGGGACCGCGGCCACAGGGTGCTGGGTCGTCGCACATGAGTGTGGACATCGGGCATTCGCGAAGCACAACTGGCTTCAGGACATGATCGGATACTGCTTGCACAGCACCCTGCTCGTGCCCTACTTTTCCTGGCAACGCAGCCATGCGGTGCATCATGCTCGCACCAATCACCTCGACCTCGGTGAAACGCATGTGCCACTCCGCGATACCACGCCTGGCGGTAGAGCGTGGAGGAAGTGGCAGGAAACGTTCGGCGACGAGGCGTTTGCGATCGTTGTGATCGTGCTTCGATTCCTGGCCGGATGGCCCCTCTACCTGTTGACCGGCGTCACGGGTGGCCCCACTCGGGGTGTCACGAACCACTTCTGGCCAGGATGGCCATTCTCGGCGGCGCTCTTTCCAGGCGAGTGGCGCCGCAGAGTTTGGCTGTCGGATATCGGCGTTGTTGTCATGCTTGGCCTGCTCGGCTGGTGGACGTATGCGGCGGGGTTTCTCCCGGTGCTCGCCGTCTATGTCGGTCCTTACTTGGTGGTCAACTTCTGGCTCGTCTTGTACACGTGGCTCCAGCACACCGACGTCGATGTCCCGCACTTTGACGACGAGGACTGGACGTGGGTCAAGGGAGCGTTCATGACGGTTGATCGCCCGTACGGTGCCGTTCTCAATTTTCTGCACCATCACATCGGGAGTACGCACGTCGCGCACCACATGGATGCTCGAATTCCGCACTACAACGCCGTTAAGGCGACACGTGCCTTGCAGGAAAACTTTCCCGATCTCTATCGCTACGATCCGACTCCGATTCCGAAGGTACTTTGGAGAGTGGCGACGCGATGCCACGTCGTGTCGAAGGGACAGATAGGCTGGAAGTTTGCCGGACGACGCCACTGAGCCGGCCCCATGGTCTGGTTACACGCCTACGATCCGCTCTCCTCGCCACTCCTCTCCACGCTGGTGGCACTGCTCCCGCTGGTCTCCCTGCTCGGGCTCTTGGCCGCCGCAGGCTGGTCGGCCCCGGCCGCCGCTGGGGCAGGGCTGGCCACCGCTCTGGCGGTCGCCGTGGGCATTTTCGGCATGCCGGCCGACGCCGCCCTGGCCGCCGCACTCTACGGTGCCGCCTTCGGGCTCTTCCCGATCGGCTGGATCATCGTCACGGCGATGTTCCTCTACCGGCTCTCCGTGGAGGCCGGGGCACTCGATGTGATGAAGCGTTCGGTGACGAGGCTCTCCGCCGACCACCGCATGCAGTCCCTGCTGATCGCCTTTTCGTTTGGGGCGTTTCTGGAGGGGGCGGCGGGCTTCGGGGCGCCAGTGGCGATCTCGGCCGCACTGCTCACCGGGGCCGGATTCCCCGCCCTCGAGGCGGCCTGCCTGGCCCTGATCGCCAATACCGCGCCAGTGGCCTTCGGCGCCCTCGGCACGCCAATCATCACGCTGGCCAAGGTGACCGGTCTCGACGAATTCGCGATTTCTCAGATGGCCGGCCGACAGCTCCCCCTCTTCTCGCTCATTGTGCCGGCCTGGATGGTGGCCACGATGACCGGCTGGCGAGGGCTTCTCGCCGTCTGGCCGGCGGTGCTGGTCTGCGGCGGCTCGTTCGCCGCCGTGCAATTTGCCATGGCCAATTATGTCGGCGCGGCCCTCGTCGACGTGGTGGCGGGGATCTTCAGCCTCGTCGCGCTCGCCGCGTTTCTCCGCTGGTGGCAGCCGCGGGACTGCTGGCAGCACGGAGTAGGACAGGCCGAAGCCCCCGTTGCGAACGACTCCGCTCGCACGATCGCCTGGGCCTGGATGCCGTGGGTGTTTCTCTCGGTGGCCGTCTTCTGCTGGGGTTTGCCAGCTGTGAAAGCCACGCTCGAGGGCCGGTCGCTGCCCAAAAGCCTCGTGGCGCCGGAACTGTCCGTGCCCCGGCTCGATGGCCGCATCGCCAAGGTGCCACCGGCCACCCGAGAGCCGTTCGAGATCGAACGGGCGGTCTACCGGTTCAACTGGCTCTCCGCGGCCGGCACGGCGATTCTCATGGCCGCGGTTATCGCGGTGCCTTGGCTGGGCCTTTCCTGGCGGCGGGCCGTGGCGATCTGGTCTGACAACCTGCGGCGGCTATCCCTGTCGCTCGTCACGATCGCCCTGATGCTGGCGTTGGCCTTCGTGACCCGCTACTCCGGCACCGATGTCACTCTCGGCCTGGCCCTCACCCAGTCGGGCTGGTTTTATCCTTTCTTTGCGCCGCTGCTGGGCTGGCTGGGCGTCGCCCTGACCGGCTCTGATACCTCGAGCAACGCGATGTTCGGCAGCCTGCAACGCGTGACGGCCGAACAGTTGGGCTTGAATCCGCTGCTGATCTGCACGGCCAACAGCACCGGTGGCGTGATGGGGAAGATGATCGACGCCCAGAGCATCGTCGTCTCGGCGACGGCGACAGGCATGCACCGTCAGGAGGGGGCGATCCTGCGACGGGTCTTTCCACACAGTCTGGCACTGGCGGCCCTCATGGGCCTGCTCGTCTGGCTGCAGTCGGGCCCGCTATCGTGGATGGTGCCGCGGTGAAGGCGGGCGCCCGGCGGCAGGCAGAGCAGGTTCAGGCAAGGATCGCCGCGGATCACCGGCGGGACGAGCACCGAATCGGTGCAGCCGCCGGGGACACAAAGGGGGACAGTCCCCGCCGCGAAGTTATCCCCCACCTCAGCCCAGCAGGCTCGGGTCGGGGATCACGCGGCCGATGTCGTGGCCGGCGATCCAGGTAAACAGCCGCTCGTATTCTTCGGGCCGTGCCAGGTTTGTGGCCAGCACTGTCGGGATTTCCTCAGGGGAGTCGGCCACGAGAATGTCGGCGTCGGCTGAGGCAATCAAACCGCGGATCTTGTGGGTATTGCCCTCGGAGGCGACGAACGGCACGCGGGCGACGCAGGCCGCGTAGACCGCGTGGTGCCGGCCCGTGATCAGGTAGCTCGCCGTCCGCAGCGAGGCAACGATCCGCCCCCAGGGCCAGTCCAGAAACGGCAGGGGCCGGGCGGTCGGAAACAGGGCGTCCCGCCGCTCGAAGCGATGGGGCCGGCCAGCCGTTTGGTTTGGCTTCACGTAGAAGTCGGTGACGGCAGGACGGCCGCGAAAGTTTCGCCGCAGCGTGAACCAGGGCAGCCGATCGAAGTAGGAGGCGTCGGGCACCACCTCCGCGTGGGCGCCGTGCCGGTCGGCAAGTTCCCGTTGGCTGAGCACCTCGCGGACAAACAGGCCCGAAAGCCGCGGCAGCAGGTCGTCGTAGTCGGGCGGGTTGTTTTGCCAGACCGAGTTTACGAGGAACGCCGGCCGGCCGGCGGCGATGGCTGCGCCCAGGAGCCGCATCTTGTGGTGAAACCGCTTCGAGCCGTGGTGCATGTTGCCCTCCCCGTTGACAAGCAGGGCGTCGTGATCGGCCCCCTCAGGGACCACCCGCCAGCCCTTGGCGGCCGCGAGCCGCCACAGGGTCCGCATCACCGCATCGCAGCCCCCGTGGTAGCCCGACGTGTCGCCGGCGACGCAGAGGCGGGGGAGTCGGGAAGTCATGGCGGCCGGCCGAGCGTTGACCAGGGCAAAGTTGCCGTCGCATGACGGGGGAGGGAACGCTACCGTCGAGGGAGGTAGACGGCCGCCGCGGCTGCGGCGCACCGTTCGAGCCGGATCCTCGCTTCGGGCCCCGCTTCGAAGCCATCCCAATTTCTCCGCCCGGAAGTTGCAGGATTTACCCCTCATGCATGCCATGAAGCCCTTTGTCGTGACCCGAAAACGAACGGGTATCGGCAGCGACCTGGCCTCGGCGGCCAGCGGCTACTCGCTGGCGGTCCGAACGGGCCGCGACCTCGTGATCGACTGGCGGCACAGCCTCTACCTGCAGGAATCCGACAACCTCTTCGGGAGGCTGTTTGACGTGCCGGAATCGATCGGTTCGTGCCGCATCGTCGTGCCTGACCGCGACCTCGAGCTCGACCTGACGGGCCGCATCGTCCGGTTCGGCAAGCACGATCTCCAACGGCTCGACGAAGAGGTGCGGCATGACGGCACCCCGCTCCCACATCACTCGATCATCACGACCGCCCTCCGCGATCCCCGGCACCTCGAGCTCCAGAAAGCATTCCTGGCGGCGGTGACCCCGAAGCCCCACGTCGTCGAACGCATCGAGGCGTTTCATGCCGCGGCGTTGCAGGGTCGGGTCGTGGCCGGGATCCACCTCCGGCACGGCAACGGCGAGAACCTGTTGCTCGACCGCAACGAACTCTTCATGCCAGGCCTTGGGGACGTGTTCTCGAAGGTGCACCACTTCCTCGATTCCGCCGATCCCCGGCCCGACACGATCCTGGTCTGCTCCGACTCGCACCTCGTGCGGGAGCAGTTCCGGGCAGAATTCGGCGGCGTGGTCTGGTTCGATTCCGACGTCGGGAAGCCGGACGACGGGGGGCTCATGACGAGCGTGCGCGGGATCCGCGGCGCCGAGGAGGCCGTGATCGAGATGTGGCTGCTTGCCCGCTGCGACTTCCTCCTTTTCAATCCGAGCTGGTTCAGCCACTACGCGCAGTGCCTGGGCCGGTTTCGGGCGGCCCCGTTGAACCTGGACGACGAGTCGATCTACGGAACCGAAGAAGCCGCGCGCCGAAAGGTGGACCAGGCCCGCAGCCGCGACCAACGGCCGCCAGGCAATCCGCCGACCGGCGCCGGTGCGCCGAGTCTGCTGCAGACATTAACCGCGTGCCTTGCCGGCCGCAGCTGCGATCCGCTCCATGCCTGGCTCGCGGAGGCGGCCTTTCTCGCCGGCCGGTACGACACGGCCCGGGCCCGCTACCGACGCATCCGGCGGGATCCGGCCCTGCGGGGCAGGGCCCGGCTGATGGACGACTGGATCCGATTTCACCAGGGCGATTTCTCCACCGGCTGGCCGCGGTATCCGGGTGCCGAATTCGACCCGCCCACCCTGCCGCCGGCCCGCAGCCGCCCGGCAGGTTGGCGGGCGGAGGTCGCGGATCCCCGGCAGCCGCGGGAACTGGCGGCCGAGCTCGGCATGCGCCGCTGGCGGGGTGGGGAGCCGCCGGACGGACCGCTGCTCGTGTGGTTCAACTTCAAGGACAGCCTGGGCGGCGAGATCCTGGCCAGCCGGCTCGTGGGCCCGCTGCAGGCCCGGCATCCGGTGCGGCTTGTGCTCGCCTGCGCGGATCGGCTGGTGGGCCTGCTCCAGGCATCGTTCCCCGACTGCCTGGTCGTCAACAAGTCGGCGGATCTCGTCGCGGCAACACGTGGGTGCGGGCAGTACGTCCTGGCCCGCGATCTGTTGGGCATCCTGGTCGCCGGCGACGATGACTTTCGGGCGGTCGCCGCGGGCCGGCTGCGGGTATCACCGCCGGCGACGGTCCGCTGGCCTGCAGTCAATCACCGGCCGCAGATCGCGCTCTCGTGGAAGACCACGAACGACTCCCAGGGCCGATACCGCAACATTCCCCTGGCCGATCTGGCGCGTGTGCTCGCGGAGCATGACGTGGATTGGCACGTGGCCCAGCACGGCGACGTGACGGCCGACCTCAGCGACCTGCGACGGCTGGCACCCGGGGCGACGATCGTCGCAGGCACGCTGCACCCACTCGGTGACATGGCGTCTTTTGCGAATGAGCTTCTGGCGATGGATGCGGTTGTCACGGTAGACAACACGCTTCTGCATCTGGCCGGCGGGCTCAGGATCCCGACCCTCGCCTTGATCTCGGCCCCCGCCTATTGGGCATGGCCGTCCGCGGGCACCGCGAGCCGTTGGTATGCGTCGGTTACGCTGCTGCGGCATGCCACACCGGGTGCCTGGGGCGACGTGGTCTCCGCCCTTAGCCAGGCACTGCGGGGCCAGTTTTGCCAGGATCCTGCCGGAGTGGGCCAGTGCAGCGATGTCGAGGCCGAGGCTGGTCAAACTCGTAGCCGAACTGATCGACATCCCGCGTGAATCGCTCTTGCACGAATTCCACGAGCCGATCGGAGTAGTCGTGGCGATAGTCGCGGCCAGTGTGCGAGGATCGATTGAGGTGGGGCAGACGGATCGGCACGCCCAGGCGATCTGAGAGCGCGGCGACATCGTCTGCCAGGTGTTCGTAGTGGCCGACAAAGTCGATTGCCATCCGCCCCTCGGCATCCTCAAAAAAATCGACCTGGTTGCGAAAGGAGTGAAAGCTGTTGATCCAGGCCGCTCCCTGGGCAGCTTGGTCCAGGAAGTCTGCAAAACCCGTGAGTCCACTCACTCCCGGCTTGCGATGTTTCTTTTCCGTGAGGTAGCGGTAGAGCGACGCCAGTCGATCCCAGGGGTTGCGAACGAATGCGCACGTCAGGTAGTTGGCGGGGCTCCGCTGGAGGATGCGGTCAAACAGGCTCCGGCGATCTGACCAGTGCGCCTGGAAGTCTCGGATCGGCTCGTGGTTGCTGACTGCGCACCAGCGACGATTATTGCCCGGCAAGTCCTGGAGCACCCGCATCATGCTCGTACCTGCTGACTTCGGCACATGAATAAAGATGAAGCGGTGCCTGTCGTTGATGACCATGGATTCGCTTTCGCTCTCCGCGTGAAGCCGGTTCAACACGGCCCTTCGGCAGTCAAAATGCCATTGACCTGCGGTGGGGGGCATACCATCTTCCGGCTGCGTCATGCCACCGGAAAATCCCGCGAGAACCGAGCGATGCCCGCTTCTTTGACCCCGACCGTCGGCTCCGTACACCGCGGGATGGCCCGCGGCGGGCTGTTGTGCAAAGTGAATCCCGCCGATGTGCGGCCGGATCCCTTTCCTTACGTCGTGGTGCGGGATGCGCTTGACGCCAACCACTATCAGGCGCTCGCCGCCGGGCTGCCCGGGCTCGACCGGCTCCGCGAGGAGCATCGGGCCGCCAACAACCGGCGGGTCGATCTCGTTTCCAGCAGCGGCCGCGCCGAACTCGCGATCGATGACGTGCCGGACGTGTGGGGTGAGTTTCTCCAGCAGCACTCCTCCGATGGGTTTGTCTCCGACGTCATGTCGTTGTTTGCCAGCCAGATCCCGAAATGCGGGCCGCGGCTCTACCAGGAGATCCTCGCCCCGGCCTGGAAGCGTTCGCTGTACGAGCCCCGGGAGCTGCGGGGCGGCCCGCGGTTCGCGCGGCTCCGACCGCTGACATGGTTTGGCCGCACTGCCTGGCTCAACGACTTCAGCCGCCCCCAGGCGCTTGATGTGCAGGGGCGGGCCACACTTGCCCTCAATACGCCGGTTCGGCAGGTGACGTCGGTCCGCGGGCCACACGTCGACTCGCCACATAAGTGCTACGTGGGCCTGTTTTACCTGCGGCATCCGGCCGACCGTAGCACCGGAGGTGATTTGGAACTGTTCCGCTGGAAGCCGGGCCGCGTCGCCAAGCCATGGGCGTCCAAGATCGCGGCAGACGACGTTGAGGTTGTTGAAACCGTTCGCTACGAGCCCAACACGTTCGCGCTCTTTCTCAACACCTCGGACTCGATCCACGGCGTGACCGTGCGGTCGCAGACAGACGTGCCGCGGTATCTGGTCGTGACCTCGGGCTGGTTTGCCTCAGCGCCGGCTCGGGCTGTGGGGGCCTCCAACAACGGGGTCGGGAAGGGTGTCTATGACGACTAAGGTGATCGGGCTTGGATACTCGAAAACTGGCACGACAACACTGCGGGAGTGCTTTCGAGAGTTTGGCCTGCCCTTCATCGGCTTCGAGGTGGAACTCACGCGGCAGGTCGTGGGGGGCGATCCGGGCCCGGCCCTCGCGGCCCTCGCGGTCTATGAGGCCGCAGCCAACTGGCCCTGGCCGCTGATCTTCCAGGAGATAGACGCGGCCTATCCCGGAAGCCTGTTTATTCTCACGGTGCGCCGCGACCCGCAGACCTGGCTCAGGAGCCTCGTGAGCCAGGCGAAAAAGAAACCGCGGGGCGAGTATCGGGAGTGGGTGTACGGCCACGCGAATCCGGTGGGTCACGAGAACGAACTGATCGCCCGCTACGAGGCACACAACGAGGCGGTCCGCCGTCACTTCGCCGACCGGCCTGAGCAACTGCTCGAGGTCTGCTGGGAGACCGGCAGCGGCTGGCAGGAGCTGTGCGGGTTTCTCGGCCGGCCGATTCCCGCCACGCCGTTTCCCTGCGCGAACCCATCGGCCTCGGTCGCCCCCGAGACAGGTGCAGCCGGTGGGGCAGACCAGGTCAGCCCGAACCGCTGGTCGCTGTTTGGCTGGCGGCGGTCGGCCTAACGCGGCCGTCTTGGCCGCCGCTTCATCCCGATGAAAATCGTCTTCACCACTGTCGTTCGCCATGCGCCCGTCGCTTCTGGAGGTTGGGCGCGGGTGGCCGAGTGGCCCTCCGGACGGTTGCTGGCCGAGCGGCCCGTAGTGCCCGCAGATCCGCCGGTGGATGATCCCAATCCGCGGGGCAACTCCCGCGGTGGCCGGGGCGTAGTGGTCGCGGGCGATGCAATCGTCATTGCCAACTACCACACGCTCGAGGTCTGCGACCGGGATCTGAAAGTGACAGGCACATTCAGCCACGGCAACCTCGCAGGCATCCACGAGATCATGCGGCGGGGGGAACGGCTATTGGTCGCCAGCACGGCGGTCAATGCGGCGGCCGAGGTGCCGCTCGAGGCCGTGCTCGGCGCCGTGGCTGCTGCCGGGATGCCCCCGGCTCCGGCCGCAGTCCGCTTCTGGTGGCCCACGGAAGAGCCTGCGGTCTGCGAGCGGCTCGGCGTGCCGGCCACCAGCTATCCCCACAAGCAGGCCGACAACCGGCTGCGATATCTCGAGCTCCACAACCGGGGCCAGGCCGGCCACCTTCACCTCAACGCCGTGGATGCGGACGGCGAGCAGGTCTATGCCTTGCTCAACAAGCCGGGGGCGATCCTCCGGTTAAGCGGCCCCGGCTCGATGGAGGTGGTGCTCCGCCACCCGTTGCTCGAAGGGGCGCACAACCTGGAGTTTGTGGGGCCGGGGCGAGCCTGGGTCGTGGGCACGCGGTCGGGGCTGCTCTTGGAATGCGACCTCGTCGGCGGGACGGTGCGGCCCCTCATCGACCTCGCGGCCACGCCGTTTGCGCGGGAGGTGGCCCGCGGCGGGGGTGAGCCGCGGACGTGGTCGTGGCTGCGGTGGCTGCAGCGGGAGCGGGCCCCAATGGCGGCCGAGCCTGCAGCACGGCCGCTGTTCTGGCGGGGGCTAGCCGTGAACGCCGACTGGATCTTTGTCGGCACGTCACCCGCGGCCATTCTCGGGTTCGACCGCCGTTCCTTCGCGTACCAGGGCGTTGTCCGCTTCGGTGCCAACGTGCGGGAGATCGTTCATGGCATCGCGATCGCGGCGTGAGCGGCTGCGATCGGGCAGCCTGATCCGGGCGAGCGGCTTCTCGATGCACGAGTAGGTGAGGAAGCTCACGCCCAAGGTCAGGGTCATAAACAAGGGGAACTTCAATAGCGATGGAATCGCGAGCCCTGCGACGAACGTAATGATGGGGTAGTGAAACAGGTAGGCGCTAAAGCTAATCATGCCGAGGAACCCGAGCCCCGGCCGCTCGAGCACCGCCCGGACGAGAGGCGAGCCGCGCGTGGCGGCGAACAGCAGCGTGGCCCAGCAGAGCGCGGCCACCAGCCGCATCTCCGCGGAGTTGAGCCGGAAGCGGAACCCGAACAGGGCGGTGGAAACCGCCGGGATGGTGGCGAGGATAGTGGCTGTTGCCACCAGGGCGGCCACGTCGAACGCTAGCCCGCCCCGCTGCTCCTGCCGTGGCACGAGCACCTCGTGGACGGCGATGATCGCACCCATCAGGAAGATCGGCAGGTAGTCGATCAGCGATCCCGGCGGCAGCCAGCCGCTGGCGGAGAGCCAGGCGGCCGCGGCAATCAGCCCGGCCAGGAACCCGAACACGAGGCCTGGCCGCCAGCGCAGCACCAAGCCGCAGATGACCATGATCACGGGCGAGACGAGGTAGTACGTCATCTCCACCGGGATCGACCAGAACACTCCCTTGCCCTCCCGCAGCATGAGGTGGGCCGTGACGTCCTGCCAGGTTTCAATCACGGTCGTGATCCCCAGATCGGTCAGCAGGAGGTGGAGCACCAGTGCGACGGTGAAGAGCGGATAGACCCGCAGCACCCGCCGCAGGAAGTAGTTGCCCCAGTAGTTTCGCTCGCCGCGCCTCATGGCTAGCGCGATCTGGCGGTCGAGGAGATACGCCGAGAGCAGGAAAAAGAGATAGACGCCGAACTTCCCGGCGCCCCGGAAGTTGAGCGCTGGATGGATCACGGGAAAGTGCTTGCTGGCGTGGCTCAGAAGGACAAAGAGCACAGCCAGACCCCGGAGCCCGTCGAGCGCCGCCAGCCGACCGGGAACCGGGGTGGCACTAGGCTGGCGATCAGCACCATCGGAAGCGGGTGGGCTATCGGTCACGAATCACACTCCGGCATCCGCGAGAGCCAGCGAGGGGGGACAGTCCCCGCCGAGTGAACCCAGCCCCTGCCAGCCTGAGCAGTGATGATCGCTGCTACCGCAGTTCATTCCCGCAATCCCGCCGCTGAACGACATGCCGTTGGCAGACCTATCCCTCGCAGGATCGAAGCCCGGCGATTTCAGCGCGGACTGCCTCCAACTCACGGGCAATTGCCAGATAGGCATCCGTCACGATCGCGGCCTCGTTCTCCATCCGGCGACAGATGCCCGATCGCATCGCCACGTACTCCTCACTCGATGGATTCCACGGGGGGCAGGGGCGGAGAATCGCCGAGAACTCCACTCCGTCGGCCGGAAAGGTCTCAACCTCCAGGGACACGACGCCCAGGGCCCGCAGGTCCAGGATCAGAAGCTCGAACACGGCCGGCGTGAACCGCCAGCGGTGCCCGTGGAATCCCTGGGGCTGGGCTCCGCTGCCCAGGTCCTTACGGAGGCGGGCAAAGCATTGCCTGAGGTCGCGGGTCACCAACGTTACGGCTTCGTTTCGATTACGCTCATCCGACCAGACGAGTTGGCGTTTGCCGCCGGCATCGATGAGGTTCGCTGCGAGGGCCTGTTGGCTAAACTGGCTCCAGGCTGTGTCATCCAGTCCCGGTCCCCCGATCCAGGTTCGGAGCATGCCGGCCACGGTGGCCGGAGGCTGAAACCGGTCGATCGAGTAACGCTTGTCGGGAATGATCATCGCAAGGGCTCCTGCCGGTTCGAGGAGTTGCTCGCAATCGCAGAGAAAGCGGATCGGATCGGGGAGATGTTCGAAGTTGTGGCAGCTCACGATCCAACTAAACCGCTCCATGCGGCCCTGCCCGCGGATCAATTCCAGGAGGTTTGAGCCATCCCCGACGATGTCGACTTCCTCGATCAGGGGGATTTCATGGTCGGGCGTATTTCGCTCCCTTGCCATGACCCGGAGTTGATCCGTGTCGAGGACGTCGATCACGGTGGTCCGGTAGCCGTCGCGCTTTGGCGCTACCGGATGACGCCACGGGCCGATCTCGATCCCCGGCGCATCCGGACGGACAACAGAATAGAGATGGCGAAACCGTTCCATAATGGCAAGTGAGGCGAGGAGGAGCGGCGGATGGTGAGGGGTGAGGCTTTCTCACTGGCTACGAAGCCGGCCGGTTCTTCTTCAAAAGATCGTTCCGAAGATCGTTCCCAGCATCCCTTTGCGGGCGATGCTCGACAGGGCCGGTCGTCACATATATGAATCAGAAGGCAACTTCTTCCCAGGAGGCATAGAAGATGGCGATGCGTTGGTGGCCGAAGTGTAGCGGGCGATTTCTGGTTGGTGGAACCCTGCTGGTCGCCTTGATGCTTGGCGGCTGCGAGCCGCCTCCGGCCGAGCCCAAGGTCCAGTCGCGGAAGACCGTCGGCAAGACGACCCAGAAGGTGCTCGACCTCGCTGAGGCCAGGGCCGCCGGCGGCGTGGTCGCCGAGATCGCCGCGGAGCGGTCCGGCCTCGATGCTGTTACCGGGGCCTACCGATCGGCGGTGGGCCAGGTCTCGATCCTGGCCGTTGAGCACACCATGCAACTCGACAAGGCCGAATACGGCTCGTCACCCAAGACCCACGCCGAGTTCATGAAGCGGATCATCCAGCCGGGTGGCCCCAATGGAATCTCGCTGCCGATGCTCCCCTCCTATCAGGAATACGCCTTCGATCCCGGGCAGCAGTGCCTGGTGGTGGTGGAATTCGCCGAGCGGAAGGCCCAGCAAGAGCAGGAACCCACCACCGCCGCCCAACCCTGAGTCACGCCGCGATTGACATCGTGATGCATTGTGGGTGCATTCCCCGGGCTTCGGTACCGTCACCCGCTGGATCGGTAGGCGGCGCGACGGTCACGACTCCGGCGGTTGGGCGAAGCCCTGACCTATAAAAGCCCCGGGCGCGAGCCCGGGGACTGCGGGAACGAGGGCCACCCCGGCTGCCCTGCCGCCGTCCACGCTGCCCTTGTGATAGACGACCCCGCTCAAGCCTGGCTGGCCGATTGGTGCGCTACGTCACAGTCCCCCAGCTCGCGCTGGGGGCTTTTATTGCCGCATCGTCCGAGACGAACATGCGGGCAATGGGGATTGTCCCCGCCCCGGGACGCTAGCGCCACGCACACGCCCGGCTCGGGCCGGATAGACACCGCGAATCGTGGCCGGGAGAATGCCGGGATGAATATCGATCACATCCTCCGCACATTCGGCGACGGTGGGGTCGAATATCTGCTGATCGGAGGCATGAACTTCCTGCTGCGGCACGAGCCGGTGCTCACCTACGACATCGACTTCTGGATTCGTGACACCGCCGCCAACCTCGACCGCTGCGACAAGGCCCTGCGGAAGCTCGACGCCGCCTGGGGCCCCACCGAACAGGACTGGCGGCCGGTCGCCGCGCAGCCAGGGTGGCTGGATAGGCAGGAGATGTTCTGCCTCACGAGTTCCAGCGGCGCGATCGACATTTTTCGCACCGTGAAGGGGCTCCCCTCATGGGCGGAATGCAATGCCCGGGCCTACGCGGGCCAGACTGCCAGCGGCGTGCCGTATCGCGGGCTCTGTGACGAGGATATGCTCGCCTGCCAGTTGACTCTGCCGCCCGCAGACCGGCGGCAAAACCGAGTCGAAGTCCTCAAGCAGGCTCTCGGTCGCCGCGGCCGCCAGGATGACACTCCCACATGAGCACGCCTGTGAACGATCCGCAGACGACGGCAGCCGACGACCTCGCGCGGCGCGAGCATGACCGCCGCGAGCAGGCCTGGATCCCGGCGGCCCGGTGGCAGGCGATCCAGGAGACGATCCGCTGGGCCGAGACGCAGGCCACTGCCCGCCGCAACACGCCCGCGGCCTGCATTGCGGAGGAACGCCGCAAGCGGTGATCCGCCCCCCAGAGCTCCCATGCCACTCGTCACGATCCGCAACGTCTCGCTCCGGTTCCGTGGTCCGCCGCTGCTCGACGACGTGAGCTGCCACATCGAGGCCGGCCAACGGATCGGACTGCTCGGCCGCAACGGCGCGGGCAAGACGTCGTTCATGCGGCTGCTGGCGGGAACTGTGTCCCCCGACTCGGGCACCGTGGCCTTCACCCCGGGGGCAACCGTCGCCCTCCTCCAGCAGGACGTGCCCCTGGATCTGACGGGCCCGGTTCGCGAAGTCGCCGCAGCGGGCCTGCGAGCCCAGGCAGGCGAGGAGGCCGCATGGCAAGGGGATCAGGCCGTCGAGCAGATCCTCACCCGGATGGGCCTCGTTGGCGACACGCCCTTTGAATCCCTCTCCTCGGGAATGAAACGGCGGGGGCTGCTCGCCCGGGCGCTCGTGTCACAGCCCGACCTGCTCCTGCTCGACGAGCCCACCAACCACCTCGACATCGAGGCCGTCGAATGGCTGGAGGAGTTCTTGAGCCGCTGGCGGGGAACGCTCATGTTCGTCACCCACGACCGGGCGTTTCTCCGCCGCGTGGCCACCCGCATCCTGGAGATCGACCGCGGCCGGCTGTTCGACTGGTCGTGCGACTACGACACGTTTCTGCTCCGCAAGGAGGAGGCACTTGCGGCGGAAGAAAAGCAGAACGCGCTGTTTGACAAAAAGCTCGCCCAGGAAGAGGCCTGGATCCGCACCGGCATCAAGGCCCGCCGCACCCGCAACGAGGGGCGGGTGCGGTCGCTGGAGACGATGCGGCGGGAGCGCGGGCAGCGCCGGGACGTGGTGGGCCGCGTGACGCTCCAGATCCACGAGGCGGAGCGGAGCGGTGCGCTGGTGGCCGCCCTGGAGGGAGTGTCGTTTCGACGGGAGGCGCGGCCGATCATCCGCGACCTCTCCACGACGGTGATGCGGGGCGACCGAATCGGCATCATCGGCCCCAATGGCGCTGGCAAGACTACGCTTGTGCGGCTGCTGCTCGGCCAACTGGCACCCACGGAGGGCTCCGTACGGCTCGGCACCAACCTGCGGATCGCCTTCTTCGACCAGCTCAGGGATCAGCTCGACGACGAGAAGACCGTGGCCGACAACGTGGCCGACGGCTACGAGACGGTGCAGATCGCCGGCCAGACCAGGCACGTGATCGGCTACCTGCAGGATTTTCTGTTCGCGCCCGATCGCACCCGCACGCTGGTGAAGTTTCTCTCCGGGGGGGAGCGGAACCGCGTGCTCCTCGCTCGGCTGTTTGCCAAGCCGGCCAACCTGATCGTGCTCGACGAGCCCACCAACGACCTCGACGCCGAGACGCTCGAGATGCTGGAGGAACGACTCGTGGAGTTTGCGGGCACCGTGCTCGTGGTGAGCCACGACCGTGCATTCCTCGACAACGTTGTCACGAGCACGCTCGTGTTCGAGCCGACGGCAGGCGATCCGCCGTTCACCGTGAAGGAATACGTGGGGGGCTACGCCGACTGGCTCCGGCAGCGGCGGCCGTTGCCCGTTGCGACCGGCGTGCCGAAGCCCTCTGCTGGAACCCCGGAGCCGCAGACGCAGCCCACGTTCTCCCGCAGCAAGCTCTCGTTCAAGGAGCGGCGGGAGCTCGACGCCCTGCCATCTCTGATCGAATCGTTCGAGGCGGAGATCGCCGCGGCCCATGCGGTGATGGCCGCGGCCGACTACTACCGCCAGCCTGGCGACGTGCTCGCCCGCGACCAGGCCCGGCTCCGCGATCTCGAAGCCCGCCTCGCCACCGCGTTCACCCGCTGGAACACCCTCGAGCCGGGCGCGGGATAGCCCGCAACCGGCCGCGAAGGGTGCTTGCCGCGAACCGGAGCCGGCGCGGCCTTTCGACAGATCACCGTACAACGACTGGCCTCTCTGAGTTCTTCGTGGGTCACAGAGCAGGGTACGGGGCGGCCGGGTGGCATGGTCGGCGGGGTGGCCTTTGTTCCCGCAGTCCCCGGGCTCGCGCCCTGGGGCTTGTATGGGTCAGGGGCAGGGTGCACTCCTGTTCGGCCCGGTGTGTGCCGAATAGAAGCCCCCTGCGCGAGCTGGGGGACTGTGACGTGGCACACCAACTGATGAGGCCAAGCTGAACGGCGTCGAGTGTCCGAGGGAACCGGGCAGCATGATTCGCCGGGTGGCATGGTCGGCGGGGCGGCGTTCGTTCCCGCAGTCCCCGGGCTCGCGCCCGGGGCTTGTATGCGTCAGGGGAAGGGGTGCACTCCTGTTTGGCCTGGCCTGTGCCGCATAAAAGCCCCCTGCGCGAGCTGGGGGACTGTGACGTGGCACACCAACTGATGAGGCCAAGCTGAACGGTGTCGAGTGTCCGAGGGAACCGGGCAGCATGACTCGCCGGGTGGCATGGTCGGCGGGGTGGCGTTTTTCCCCGCAGTCCCCGGGCTCGCGCCCGGGGCTTGTATCGAATCCATCGCAGGCCTGCCGGGATGGTCGTTTTTGAGATTCCTCGACCGTGGCCTATGCTCGGCAGGCAAGAGAGGGCCTTGTCTCAGCACGGATCGCATGATGGAACCCCACCGCGACAGCCCCGATGAGCAGAATTCGGGCCTCGACGTCGCCGGGCTGACCGACTTTCTCTGCCCGCCGGCCGAGCTCACGGCCTGCGACCTGGAACCCGGCACGCGGCTCGGCGACATCACGATCGTGCGGTTGGTTGGCGAGGGGGGCATGGGCCATGTCTACGAGGCCCTGCAGGGAATGCCCTGCCGCACCGTGGCCGTCAAGGTCGTCCACCCCGGCGTGGTCTCCCCGGTCTCAATGCGACGCTTCGAGTATGAGGCCCAAATTCTCGGCCGGCTTACCCATCCAGGGATCGCCCGCATCTACTCGGCGGGCACGCAGACCGTGGCCGGCCGGGCTGTGCCCTACTTCGTCATGGAATATGTTGACGCGGCCCTGCCGATCACTGCCTACGCGACAGCCCATCAGCTTTCGACCGGTGACCGTGTGCGGCTATTTCGCGACGCCTGCCTCGCGGTCGCACACGGCCATCACAAGGGGGTGATTCACCGCGACCTCAAGCCGGGCAACCTGCTCGTGGATGCGACCGGCCGACCGAAGGTGATCGACTTTGGCGTGGCCAGGTGCACCGAGCACGATCCGACTCTCGCCACCATCCACACCACCACGGGGCATCTCGTCGGCACCCTCCAATACATGTGCCCTGAGCAGTTCGACCGCGGCGACAGCGATCTCGACGTGCGAGCCGATGTCTATGCGTTGGGAGTGGTGCTCTACGAACTGCTCACCGAACGGCTGCCCTACGACATCGCACGACAGACGGTCTACGAGGCCGCTCGGATCGTGAAGGAGGTCGACCCGGAGCCGCTCTCCAAGACATGCCGCCGACTGCGTGGAGATCTCGAGACGATCGTCGCGACCTGCCTGGAGAAGGATCGCACCCGCCGCTATTCAAGCGCTGCCGAACTTGAGGCCGACCTGGGGCGGCACCTCCGCGGTGAGTCGATCGCCGCGCGGCCGCCCCGCCTGCTCGACGGCCTGATCCGGCTCGCGCGGCGGCACCGGCTGGCGGCGATCGCCGCGGCGGGCATGGTGGCGGCGCTCATCTTCGGCCTCGTTGGCATCACAGTGTTCGCGGTGCGGGCCGAGACCGCGCGGCAGGAGGCGGTTCATCTTGCCCGTGAAGCCGCCCGCGAGAAGGCGCGGGCGGATGGCGAGGCGGCGACATCGCGGCAGCGGCTCTACGTCGCCAACCTGCAGGCGCTCAAGTCGTGTGTCGATACCAAGAATCTACGAATGGCCCGGCAGCTCCACGCGGAAAACGCAGCCCTCGCGGGACCGGACCTTCCGCTCGAGATGCGTTGCCTGGCCGCCGACCTCGACGACGCCCATGGTGTGTTCGAATCGGGTTCGGGGCTGATCACGCGACTGGAATACAGTCCCGACGGCGGCATGCTGGTAGCTGCCGTGGTTCGGCAGCAGGAGTGGATCAGGGCTCCAGGTGAAAGGTTTGTAGCCGTGTCACCGGACGCAACCCTGCCCCAGCTTTGGCGGGCCACGCAGAACGAACCTCTATTCCTGGCCACCGTCGGACACCGCCGCTACGAGGCCGTCGCCGTGCCCGAGGCCGGCTGGACGCCGATCTGGGCCACTGCCAGTCACGCTGCGGGCATCGCGGTCGATCATTCGGCCACCCCGATCAAGCCGCTCGCGGTCAGCCCCGATGGCACCCGGGCGGCTGTGCCGGCTCCTGGAGGCCTGATCCGGATCGTGAACGTCATGACGCGGCGGGAGGAGTTGGCCATCGATGTGGGCCGCGGCCAGATCAAGCAGATCGAGTTCTCGGCTGGCGGCAACCGCGTCGCCGTCTTGAACGCCAGCGGCAGGCTGACGCTCTGGGACGGCGATTCCGGCCATTTGATCGCAACTCTGGACGATGACAGCAGAGAGGTCGATAGGTTTTACTTGAGCGCCGACGGCTCACGGCTCGCGGCTGGAACGTCAACGCGGGACCCTGAACTCAGCCGCTTGCATGTGTACGACACGACCGCCGGAGATCACGTTACCTCCGTGCCCATGCCGCAGGGGCTGTTCCACGAAAATCGGATCATTAAGTTTAGTCGGGACGGCCGCTATCTCCTGACGAGCAACGACGAGCCCGATCTCCATATCTGGAATGCGGACGACGGCACGCCGCTGACCAGCCTTCGGGGCCACGCCGCGGCGGCGACGGCAGTGGCATTCTCACCCGCTGGCGGCCAGGTCGCCAGCGCCGCCGTCAACGGGCACGTGCGTGTCTGGAACACCCGCACCTGGTCCCTGGAGCGGGAGTTCATGGGCCACAGCGAGAACGTGATCTCGCTGGGCTTCAGCCCCAACGGCGAGTCGCTCGCCTCCGGCTCGATCGATGGCACGATCCGCATCTGGCCGTGTACGGGGGCGATCCGGCTTGCGGAACTGCCTGGCGTGGAGGGTGTTACAGCCGTCACGTTTGCTCCCACCGGTGATCAGCTGGCAATTGCGCCGAAGGGCACTGGCAGCGTCGAACTCTGGAACCCCCACACGGTCGAACGACTGCTAACGCTCGACGGCCCCGGCGGGGTGGTGACACAGGTGGCCTACACGGCCGACGGGGCATCCCTCGCCGCCGCCTTCACCTCCCCTGGCGAGTCCGGTGCAGTATGCGTCTGGGACTCGAAGACCGGCGACCGGCTGGCGACGTTCGCCGGCCACGTGAGGGGGGCGGCGAGCGTGGCCTTCAGTCCCGACAGCAGTCTGCTGTTGACGACGTCGGCTGCGGGCAACGTGTTGACCTGGGATCTGGGCACCGGCCACAAACTCTTGGATTTTCTCCCTGAGCAGAGGACCAGCCAAATGAAGGCCCACGCGGCCTTCGGGCTCGCCGGCACACGGGTGGCCTCCCGCGCGGCACAGATATTCGATGCGACGACCGGCGAGGCCCACGCCATCAACGTGCGACTCGGCCAGGTGGGCTGCGTGGCCGCGAGTCCTGACGGCCAGACGGCAGCGCTCGCCACAGCCATGGGCAACGTGGTGCTCGTCGACTTCGCCACCGGAGCACGATCCGCCGAATTGCTCGGGCATGCGGCGGCCGTGCGATCGATCGCTTTCAGCCCCGACGGCACGCGGGTGGCGACGGGATCGCTCGACGGCACTGCCCGGCTCTGGGACACCCGCACTGGCAGCGAATTGCATGTGCTTCGCGGCCACGAGGGCTTCCTTGACACGGTGCTCTTTGCCCCGGATGGAAGCCGGATCGTCACAACCGCAAACGACGGCACGGTGCGGATCTGGGACGCGGGCCTGGGCCAGCAGTTGCTCGTCCTGCCCGGGCAACGTGACGTGCCCGGGGCCATTGCGATTTCCCCGGACGGCCGGCAGCTGGTGGCTTCCGTGAACGACGAAACGGTCCGGATCTGGGGCCTCTCGAATGCCGCCGTCACCGCAGCTCGGGCAGCGGCGGACGCCCCACCGCCGCCGGCGGCTCCTCGAGCGAGTGCAGAAACGCCTCGAGATCGGCGAGATCCTGCCGGTTGAGACCGAGTGGCTTGAGGTGGGGCGACTTCGTCGGAAAGAGCGGGTCAACCCGCTCGAAATCCTCCTGCTTGAGCGTCACCATCCCGGCGTTGTACATCGTGAGCACGCCCCGGAGCCGGAACGTCCCGGTGTGCATCAGCGGGGTGGTACGGGTCACATTCCGCAGCGAGGGAGTGCGAAACCGGCCCACGTCGCGGGCATCTCGGGTAACGTCATACCGCCCGCGATCCTCGTTGCTCCTCCCGTAGAAGCTCAGGCCCAGATCGTGATACAGGCCGTCGCTCAACACCGGCCCGTGATGACAGTTCATGCAGCGGGCCTCCCGGCGAAACAGATCGAGGCCGATGAGTTCCGCATCAGCCAGCGCGGTGGCCTCCCCACGCATGAAATCGTCGAACCGCGACCGTCCTCCTACCACCGTCCGTTCGAAGCAGGCCAGGGCCTTGATCACGCCGGCGAACGTGATCGACTCCCCCGGAAAGGCCCGCTCGTAGAGATCGCGGTAGCCTGAGCTTTCGGTGAGCAGACCCACGACGTGGGGTCCGTTCGACTCCATCTCGAGGGAGTTGGTGAGCGCTCGTTCGGCCTGTCGCTCGAGGGTCGGCGCCCGTCCGTCCCAGAAAAAAGCCGGCTGAAAACCCACGTTGAGGATCGACGGCGAGTTGCGTGCGGGTGCCGAGCCGCGGGGTTCGCTGATCGCTCGGCCGTCTGCCCAGCCGAGGCCAGGTTCGTGGCAGGAAACACACGCCAGCTTGCCACTAGGAGAGAGCCGAGCGTCAAAGAACAGCGTTCGCCCCAGGGCCACCTTGGCCGCACTCAAAGGATTCTCCTCCGGATGCACCACCTGCGGCAGGCGGCCCAGCTCCTGCCAGGCGACGCCGGGATCGAGACTCGGAGCCGGCCAGCCCGCCGGATCGGCCCGGTAAATCTCCCGCAGCTGCCGCACCACGGCGGCCCGCTCGGCAGCCGAGCGGGCGGGCCGGGGAGAAACCCGGCCTGCATCGGCCGGCTCACCCGCCGTGCACCGCACCAGCCCCACAAGCGTGATGCTCACCGCAAAGGCGTATCGCAAGAGCAGGTTGAGAGCGTATCGCATCTGCTCGATTCGTTCGGGCACAGTCAACCTGGAACCCGGCCAGGCACGGCGGTGGGGGGTCCCACCGAGGGAAATATACCGCAGACTCATAAAAGCCCCGGGCGCGAGCCCGGGGACTGCGGGAACAAAGGCCACCCCGCCTGCCATTCCGCCCAGAGTCAGCGCCGCGTTGGCATGGCAGAGCCCAGCTATTCGCAACCTCGCAGTCCCCCAGCTGGCGCTTGGGGGCTTCTATGCGGCACACGCCGAGCCCTCCAGGATTGCACGCCTTCCCAGCAGTGACCCTCATAAAAGCCCCGGGCGCGAGCCCGGGGACTGCGGGAACAAAGCCGAACGCTGGACGTCCCCCCGCAGAAGCGATACCTTTTCTGCATTCAGGGCGGCCAGTGGAATTTTTTTCCTCGTGCCTCACGGAAAGACGAGCCCGGAATGGATCCGCCGAATCAATTCTCGCGAGTTCGAGCGGGCCGGCCCGGCTTCTCGCTGGTCGAACTCCTGGTGGTGGTCGCCATCAGCGGCATCCTGGCCGGGCTCGTGATCCCCTCGATCCAGGCGGTTCGGGAGCGGGCCCGGAGGCTCCACTGCGTCAACAGCCTCCGGCAGATCGGCCTGGCGATGCGGCTCTGCTCCGACTTCCGCCGCGGCTTTTTTCCAGACGCCCACAAGACCGGCAACTTTTCCTACCGCATGGCGCCCGGGCTGCGAACGCGGAACGACCCCGATGCCCTCCCCGAGGTCTACGGCCTGGAGGCGGTCTACGTGAAGGCGGGCGTGCTCGACCGGGCGAGCGGCGTCTGGGTCTGTCCGAGCCAGGGCGAACAGGCGCGGTCGTACCTCAACACCTACGCCTTCAGCATCGCCAAGGTGCTCACCCGGCGGAACCCGCCAAACCAGGCCACCACGATCTTCGTCTGGGACAACCACACCTTCCACCCAGGCCTCTCCGGATTCCGTGGCCCCTTTGCCGGCTACGGCATCCCCGCCGCCCAACGCACCACTCCCCACGCGGCCTACCCGTCCAGGTCTGCCGCCTACAACGCTCTCTACCTTGATGGCCGTATCGACTTCATCGTCAACTGATCCCGCCCACCACAGCTGGCGGCCGCTGGCAGCCTTCACCTGGCTGCTGGCTGCCGCTGCGGTGGCGCCTGCGCAGGACGTGCTCACGACCGTGGTGCCGCGGAGCAACGCAGTGCTTGGCACGGCGGCCCTGGCGTCTGTCGGCCTCGATCCCACCGGAGGCAACGGGGGCACAATCTACTCCGCTGGCTTCGGAGCCGGCGCCGAACTCCGCCGGATTGAGAATCTGGGGGGCGGGCAGATCGTCACTCAAATGGTCGCGCAGAGTGCCTGGACGCTGTTTCTCAAGGGTGGCGACCCCGACAATGGCGGCGGACAGCCAACTCCACACGGGTTCCTGCTCAATCCGGTGGCCGTCGGTAATCGTCCGGCCTATTCGTTCGCGGTGATTTCAAACGGCGGGACCCCGGTAACGGTCGGTGGTGTCCGGCGGAACGACCTCACCCAGAGGCTCTACACCTACGACCTCGGCGTGGGCTCCACCGCCTTCACCTCGCTGGCCACCCAGCAGGCCTTCGCAACGGCGGCAGGCCTTGCCAACCCTGGCACCACGAGTACCAACGTCGGCCGCCAGTTCGCGTTCTCGGGCGACGGCCAGGCCGTCTACATCGCCGACAGTACCGCAGCCACCTCCTTCGGCGGCCTGTACCGCATCGGGCTCGAGTCGGGCACTATCACCCGGCTCCTCGCCGACGGCGACTGCAACACGGAAGTGGCCGTGCTGACGTCGGGCGGCACCGACACGATCCTTCTCCGGGGCGGCGGCTCGACCGGCAATGAGGGCGGCATCGATCGTGTCACGTTCAATGGCGTTGCCTCAGCCCGGTCCGTCCACCTCGCCGGGGCCACGCTCGCCGACTTCCTCGAGACCACCACCGGCGACATCGTGATCCCGTCCATGGCCGCCGGTCCCGACGGCAGCGTCTATTTTAACAACACCGATAGCACGCCTGAGCGGCGGGGGATCTTCAAGCTCGATCCTGCTGGCCGGCTGATCAAGGTGGTCAGCCATGCCGAGCGGGCGGCCACCTTCGAAGGCTCGCCCAACTCCGGCACGCTGCGGATGCAGCCCCGCACAGTGGAGCATCCCGCCGGATTTCCCGTTACCCAACTGATCTACGCCGAGGCGACTTCCCTGAATTTCGTCGCCGGTGCTTACGACTTCAAGCCGGGTGATTTCAACCGCGACAACGCTGTTGATCTCGATGATCTCACCGCCTTTGCCGCTGCCGTCGGGCCCCGCGGTGGTCTTCCCGTGTCGGCCGCCTTGATGAAGTTTGATCTCAACGGCAACAGCGTGGTTGACTGGAAAGACGTCAAGATCCTGCAGTCGTTCATTCCAGAGTTGCTCGACGGTGACGCCAACATGGACCTCGTCATCGATTTCGTCGATCTCGACCTGCTCCGCGACAACTACTACACCTCCCCCACCCGGGTCGAAGCCGCCTCGTGGTCGCACGGCAATTTTGCCAGCCTCGATCCGCTGGCGACCACGTATTCCGCCACCGCCTTTGACGCCAACGTCGTGAACCTGGTCGACCTCGAGGTGCTTGCCAACACCTGGCTCCGAGTCCGCGGGCAGCCCGCGCCGACGATCGAGGATCTTGATACCCAAGGATACACCGGTCAGTTTCGCCTCGATGTCATGACCGTCTTCGCGATGGTGCCGGAGCCATCGACTACAATCGCGGCGGTCGCAATCGCGGCGGCGGTCGGTCTGCTCAGACGGCGGCGAGCCCGCCCCGCCCACCATGTGATTGACAATTCCACGGTCGCTATCTCCACATGACCAAGCCGAAAACGATGCTCCCCGGACACCTCATGATCACTCTCCTTGTGATCACTCTCCTCGGGGCCGCCGGCAATGGCGGGCCCGCCCCGGCGGCCGACCCGATGCCATCGTGGCATGACACCACGGCCAAGCAGGCTGTCCTGGCATTCGTCGAGCGGGTCAGCACACCCGGTTCGCCCGACTTCGTGCCCGTGGCAGAACGGATCGCCGTCTTCGACAACGACGGCACGCTCTGGCCTGAGAACCCGGTTCCGTTTCAGGCGGCCTTCCTCCTCGACGAACTCAAGCGGATGGCACCCGAGCACCCGGAATGGAGCGACAACCCCGCTCTCGCAGCGGCACTCGCTGGTGATGTGACTGCGGTCCGGCAAGCGGGTCCGGAGGCCCTGGCAGAACTGCTCGCGGCGACCCACGTCGGCATGACGGCAGATGAGTTCAACCGGCGGGTCCGGACCTGGCTCGACACCGCCCGCCACCCGCGGTTCGCCCGCCGGTATCACGACCTTGCCTACCAGCCGATGCTCGAACTGCTCAGCCATCTACGGGAGCGAGGCTTCAGCACCTGGATCGTCTCCGGAGGGGGCGCCGACTTCATGCGGGTCTGGGCCGAGGATGTCTACGGCATCCCTCCGAGCCAGGTCATTGGCTCCTACAGCAAGCTCCGGTACGAGATGCGTAACGGCACGCCGATGCTTATCAAGGAAGCGGGGATCGAACTCATCGACGACAAGGCCGGTAAGCCCGTCGGCATCCACCGGTTCATCGGCCGGCGGCCGATCGCCTGTTTCGGCAACTCCGACGGTGACCTCGAGATGCTCGAATACACCACGATCAATCACACACCGAGCCTCGGCCTCATTGTGCACCACACCGATGGCGACCGCGAATACTCCTATGACGCCCACCCGCAGAGCACCGGCAGACTTGTCACGGCCCTGGAGGATGCCGATGCCCGCGGCTGGATCGTCGTCGACATGGCACGGGACTGGAAGACGGTGTTTCGCCCCGAACCCTGAGCGGCCGCGATCCCGCCCGCCCGGGTATTCCTCTGATCCCCTGTCTGATCGCCACTCGGAATTCTGTCGGAAAATGCATTGCTCTTCCGCTGTGCGGCCGTCATAGAGATACTGGTTATTTCCTACTTCTTGGAGCGTTTTGCATGTCCCTGCCTGCCCGAGCCCGTCTGCTGCTGCCCGCCCTCGTCCTGGCGGCCATCACCCTATCCGCTCTTCCGGCAGCGGCACAGCCTCCCCGCCGCCCCAACATCCTCGTGATCTGGGGAGACGACATCGGGCAGTTCAACGTCAGCGCCTACAACCTCGGGATGATGGGCTACAAGACGCCCCACATCGATCGCATCGCCCGCGAGGGAGCACTGTTTACCGACTGGTACGGACAGCAGAGCTGCACCGCAGGGCGGGCCGCCTTCATCACCGGCCAGTCGCCGATCCGCACCGGCCTCACGAAGGTGGGGCTCCCCGGAGCGCCCGAAGGCATGAAGAAGGACGACCCGACGATCGCCACGCTGCTGCGGGCCCGGGGCTACGTGACCGGCCAGTTCGGCAAAAACCACCTCGGCGACCGTGACGACATGCTCCCGACCGCCCACGGGTTCGATGAGTTCTACGGCAACCTCTACCACCTCAACGCCGAAGAGGAGCCGGAGCACCCCGACTACCCAAAGAATCCGGAGTTCAAGAAGAAGTTTGGCCCGCGGGGCGTGATCCACTCCTTCGCCAAGGGGGCGATCACCGACACCGGTCCGCTGACCCGCAAGCGGATGGAAACCTTCGACGAGGAGGTGAATGAGAAGGCGTTCGCCTTTATGGAGAAGGCCAAGCAGGCTGACAAGCCGTTCTTTCTCTGGTGGAACTCGACGAAGATGCACATCTTCACGCACCTCAAGGAGGGAGTGGCCGGCAAGACAGGCCTCGGCATCTACGCCGACGGCATGGTGGAACACGACCGCCAGGTAGGAGAGTTGCTGGCGAAGCTCGACCAGCTCGGACTCGCCGAGAACACGATCGTCATGTACTCCACCGACAACGGTGCCGAGGCGTTCACCTGGCCCGACGGCGGCACCACGATGTTCCGTGGCGAAAAGAACACCCAGTGGGAAGGGGGCTACCGCGTGCCCTGTGCGATCCGCTGGCCCGGCGTGGTCAAGCCAGGCACCGTGGTCAACGAGATCGGTGCCCACGAAGACATGCTCACGACACTCTGCGCAGCTGCCGGCGACACGACGGCACGGGCGGATCTCAAGCAGGGCCGCCGGATCGGCGACCGCACCTACAAGGTACACCTCGATGGCCACGACCTTGGGCCGGCCCTGCGGGGCGAGGCAGCCTGGCCCCGCAAAGACTTCATCTACTGGACCGACGACGGCAGCGTGGCGGCGCTGCGGTACGAGAACTGGAAGGTGACCTTCCTCAAGCAGAATGCCCACGGGATGCACGTCTGGCAGAAGCCGTTTGAGGAACTGCGGGCGCCCACGCTCGTCAACCTGCGGATGGATCCATTTGAGCTGGCCCAAGACATCGGCATGGACTACCAGCGCTGGTATCTGGAACACATGTTCGCCATCGCACCGGCGGCAGCGTACGTGGGGGAATGGCTGCAGAGCTTCAAGGAGTTTCCTCCCCGGCAAAAGCCTGGCAGCTTTAACCTCGAGCGGGTCATGGAAGCGGTCACGGCGACGCCGGGCTCGGGCCGCTGACCCATCCAAGCCAAGCCCCGGGCGCACGCCCGGGGACGGCGGGAACAAACGCCACCGGGCAATACTCCGGAGCCTGGCGGTATTGCGGGCAGGCTGGGAATTCTGTAACTCCTCGCCACCCGTTACCGTCCGGGAATAGGTGGTGGAAAGTCTGCATGCACGACACATCCTTCTTTATCTCGCTCCGCAACCGGATCGCGGCACTCGGCGGAGCCTGGAACGCCCACCTCCATCTGGACCGGGCGGGCACGCTCGACGAGACGCTCCGCCTGCTCGGTGAGG
>Ga0209498_1000274_pt1 | contig 31420 bp, 22 predicted proteins | sample WalLakDeSediment_FD_184131 | JGI IMG/M metagenome (GOLD analysis project Ga0209498, IMG submission 184131) | Lake sediment microbial communities from Walker lake, Nevada to study Microbial Dark Matter (Phase II) - Walker Lake 11/02/13 Deep... | ecosystem: Environmental > Aquatic > Freshwater >...
TCTCAGATACAATCCAGCATCGGTTTCCAAATGACGGGTGACTGGAGTTCGGATGCTTCGGACGAGATTTGGGTCTGGAATACCGCGGCCATCGGATACCAGAGGAACTGGCTCTTTGACACCGGCGGATATTACCCCGCGTACGATGGGACTTGGTTTGATCTAGGAAGTGGGAGTCCTAGCAATGCCAGTATGCCTTTGGGCCAAGGCTTCTGGGCGAGAAATAAACAGGTCGGCGCTCAGACAATTCAACTGGACGGGATCGTCCCAAGGAGCGAGACTGCGCTTGGAGTCCATGTGGTCTCTGACATGAGTAGCTTGCATATGTTTGCTCAACCCTTCCCGAAGGATATGCCGTTGGACGAGTTGAGTACGAGTTTCATCGCGGATGGAGCCAAGGGCGATTGGGCCTCGGATCCTTCGGATGAGATCTGGTTCTGGGAACAAGGCCTGGATGGGTATCAGAGGAATTGGCTCTTCGACTCGGGTGGATATTATCCTGCCTATGATGGAACCTGGTTTGATCTTTCCACAGGTTCGCCTACGCTCGTCTTCCTGGAAAGAGGGCGTGGCTTCTGGTACCGTTCCAAGGCGGACGCGAGCCGAGTTGGATCTCCATCCTGGTGGTGGACCGAGCCAGTTCCGTATTGAGATGTAGGTTGTACAGATAAGAAACCAGGATCGATCGCGAATTCGGTCTTGGGGTAAAAAAAGAACAGGGCGACCCTAGGGTCGCCCTGTCCTTTTATAAGATATTCCTCAAGAACGCATGAACACGGACCAGGAGGTCTGTTTTCAAATTCAGCGAAAAAATCCTAGACTTTACTGAATTCTTCTTCTTGGACCACATATACCTGTTCGGGAGGATGAATCCCCTTTGTCGGTACATATTCAGTGAACCCGCTCCAAACGCAACCCTTGGCGGAGAAGAGACAGAGATGCCGAATACACATTCGGCATCTGGGAGGGGATTTCACTTCCAAGGTGCGTATCACGGCATTCCAGCGCACCGAAGGAAGGAAGTGAGAGAACAGTATCTCTGTCTCCTCTTCCCACGACGGTTTGTCTCTGGATCGCTTTCACTGAATATGTACCTTTGTCGTTTCGGAGTCAATCTATGAAAAGCAAGAATATTCTGTTGATTAGCACAGACCAGCAACACTGGACAGCCATGGGACATCTCAATCCTGAGCTGAAAACTCCTTGTTTGGAGGGTCTGGTTCGACGAGGCATGAGTTTTACCCGTGCCTATACAGTGAACCCTACATGCACGCCTACTCGAGCCAGTTGGATTACAGGACTGTATCCCAGCCAGCATGGCGCCTATTCCCTGGGCACGAAACTCATGGAGGATGTGCCCACGATCGGGGATGTATTTCAACGACATGGATATAGAACTGCCCTGGTGGGCAAGGCGCATTTTCAGCCCCTGAAGGGAACGGAAGAGTACCCTTCTCTAGAAGCCTATCCCACGCTTCATGATCTGGATTTCTGGCGCTGTTTTCATGGTCCTTTTTATGGATTTGAACATGTAGAACTGGCCAGGAACCATACGGACGAATCACACATCGGACAGCATTATGCCCTCTGGCTCGAGGAACGTGCTCCGCATCGATGGCGGGATTGGTTTTTGCCTACCCCGGTCTGGTTCGAAGAGAAAAACTATCCCCAGTCTCGGCGTCAAGCGCTTCCAATCGGAGATGGGGTTTGGAATATCCCTGAAGAACTGCACTATGACACATGGATTGCAGAGAGGACCAATTTCCTGATGGAAGGATTTGCCGAGAGAGGAGAACCTTTTTTCCTTTGGGCCAGTTTCTTTGACCCTCATCCGCAATATATGGTTCCGGAACCTTTCGCGAGCATGTATGATTTCAAGAACGTTACCGTGCCCCAACATCTGGCAGGGGAATTTTTAGACAAACCACCCTATTTTTCCCTTTCCCAACAGGAGCATCCTGACTTTGGATCCTTTGAGGAGAAGGGAGGCAACGCCATCCACGGCGCAGGATCCCATGTAAGAACCCATGAACAAAAAGCCAAGAATATCGCCACCATGTATGGCATGATGACCATGCTGGACAAATATGTCGGCAAGATTTTGGATCAACTAGACCAACTGGGATTGGCCGATGAGACGCTTGTCTGTTTTACCTCGGATCACGGGGATTTCTGGGGACAACATGGATTGGTGGCCAAGGCCATTCATCATTACGAGGATTTGCTCAGGATTCCCTTGGTGGTCTGCATGCCGGGAGTTGTTCCCGAGGGAAAGATCTCTCATGCCCTTCAGTCCACTGTGGACCTGGCTCCAACCTTTCTGTCCCTACTTGATCTGCCCGTGCCAAGATCCATGACAGGAATAGATGAATCCAAGGTCTGGAGGGGAGATGTGAAGTCGATTCGGGATCATGTTATCGTGGAGAACCAGCACCAACCTGCCACGATGAACATGAGGTCCTTTATCGAGGAACGTTACAAAATTACAGTTCATTTCAACAGGTCTTATGGGGAATTATACGATCTCGAAGAAGATCCAGGAGAGGTGAGAAATCTTTGGGATCTAGAGGAATACAGGAGCCTAAAATCCGATCTCTTGCTCCGTTTTCTCCATGGAGAAATGGCCAAGGCTCCTTTGCCCATGCCGAGGATCGCGGGGGCGTAAGGCTTGGAATCGAGATTCGAAAGAAATCATTCTTGGGAAGTTGGGGTCGCGCAACAATAAGTTCGCATTCTGATAAGTGAGATTGGCGTTAGATTGGGCCGCAACGACTGAGCGGACCGCGGCCGCATCCAAGATGGGTTGAGGAATCCGCCAGAATGTGAACTCATGTTTGCGTGACCCCTAAGACTTGTCCGGAAAGGAGGCCAGGGAATGTGGAGCAGATGGATGATGTTGACGGCGATATCCACCTCGGTGACAGGGTCAGTTTTGGGTGAATGGAAGGCAGACCCAGACCATGTCAGGGAACTGTCCCAGAAAGGGAAAGGGATCTTGTATGAGGAGGAGCGTGTTCCGGCCTATATTCTTCCTGATCCACTGATCACACTGGACGGAACTAAAGTGGAGGAGGCGTCCCTTTGGAAGACGAAGAGACGCCAAGAGATCCTGGATCTGTTTCAAAGTCATGTCTATGGCAAGGCTCCTTTGGATCGACCACCCAAGATGGAATGTCATGTGTTTGACGAGCAGAGGGACGCTCTGCAAGGAAAATCAATACGGAAGCAAATCGCTATCCTGTTGGGCGGGAACAATGGGCCCCGAATCGATGTGCTTCTCTACCTTCCCAAGATAGCCAGCGCTCCTGTTCCCGTCTTTCTTCTCCTTAATTTCAAGGGGAATCATACCGTTCATTCGGATCCTGCCATTCGAATCACGGAGAGCTGGACCAGGGAAAACGAGGATCATCGAGCGAGCGAAAAGGATCGAGGGATTCGGGACTCGCGATTCCCTCTCGACACCATTCTGGATCGAGGGTATGGAGTGGTCACGGCCTATTACGGGGACATCGATCCGGATTTCCATGATGGGTTCGAGAACGGAGTTCATGGGGCCTTCGACACCTTGGAGCATGGGAAACGATCCAAGGATGCCTGGGGTTCTATTGCCGCGTGGGCCTGGGGACTGAGTAGAATTATGGATTGTCTGGAGACGGATGGAGAGATCGATTCGGCCCGCGTGGCGGTGCTGGGACATTCCAGATTGGGAAAGACAGCTTTATGGGCCGGTGCTCAAGACGAAAGATTCGCCGTGGTGATTTCAAACAATTCCGGTTGCGGGGGGGCAGCCTTGAGCCGAAGAGAATTCGGGGAAACGGTGAAGAGAATCAATGGAGTGTTTCCGCATTGGTTTTGCGACAGGTTCAAGGGCTTCAACGATAGGGTGCAGGATCTCCCAGTGGATCAACACATGCTTGTGGCCTTGGTGGCCCCAAGGCCTGTTTACATAGCGAGCGCCGATCGAGACCTGTGGGCTGACCCTCGGGGTGAGTTTCTGTCCGCGTTGCACGCAGATCCTGTCTATCGTCTTCTGGGAACGGAAGGGTTACCTACAACAAGGATGCCAGGGGTCGATAGCCCTGTACAGGGAAGGATCGGCTATCATGTGCGATCTGGAGGTCATGACTTGACCGAGTACGACTGGCAGCGATTCATGGATTTCATGGACAAACATTTCGGATCTTCATAGACCGATTTTTATGATGACGCCCAAGGATTCCTCCAACAGGGCCGCTTTACGTTGTCCACCCCAGGCGGCATAATGCAGATCCCCGTCGCCTTGTAGTTTGATTCGCCAAAAGGTCCTCGCTTTTTGTATAGCGTCAATGCATTGAACCGCGTTTTCGTGGCTTCGGTCGAGTCCATCAGCTATTCGAAGAATCCCTGCCATCTTCTTCACTTTCTCTTGGGTATTCAGGGGAAGAGCGGCAAAGCGACCGTGTTTTCTCTTTGGGGGAGCTTTTCTATGGTACCGAGCCAGCAAGGAAACCACATCCTTCTCGAAGTCGGTCAAAGCGATCAGTTCGCTTTTTTGGATGAGATCGAGTGAATGTTTATGGTGCTGGGCGTACGCTACACGTATTCCGATATCGTGCAACAACGCGCCACAGAGAAGCAGTTCCTCATCGGTTTCCGTTAGACGGTGAGCCTTCCATAACGCGTGGAAAAGCATGGAAGAGAGGCGAGCCACCTGTTCCAGATGGACGATCTCTTCTCTGTATTCACGAGCCAAATCCAGGGAGCATTGAATCTTGGGGGTATTCCTCATTTCAGCACGCAACGTGAATCAAGAGAGCCTTGCGGAGTCTGGATTTGTTGTACAGACGAATTGCTTCGGGATTGGGAGCGAGTTCCACTTCCACGCCTTGCCTTTTCAGAAACGTTTCGCCTTCCTTGGAAAGGTGGGTCATGGAGTTCATTCCCTGTCCTACCACGAGCAGGGAAGGGCGGCCCTTGCAGACTTTGTCCAGTTCCTCCATTCCCACGATATGTGAGGACCCCACGGTCTCTTTGGCCAGTTTCTTGTTTCTTCTCTTGATTTCTCCATCCGCTCGAATGAAAAGATCATGTTTATAGACCTTGTCCTGCACAGTTATTTCTCCGAAACTTGCATGACGAATGCTCGGGTATTTGGGAAGTTTCGCGAGGGTATCTTGAATCGGTGTGGCTCCCATTTTCTCCTGGATCAGGGCTACCGCGCCCAGAACCACAGCGTCATCGCCCAGCTCGGAACGCACAATGGCGCATCCAGGCCTGGCTCCGGGCAGGGGATCTTCCGAAACGATCTTTACAATGATCGACATGACGTAGTTGCCGCAAGCCTCCATGACGCCTCCTCCCAGTATGATTACATCAGGATCCACAAGGTGGCGAACAGTGAGACAAGCGAGTCCCAACATCCTGGAAGCGTTTCCTACCGCTTTTGTGACCACGGCATCCCCGGCCTTCAATGCCTTCTTGAGTACCCCGCTTCGAATGAGTCCCCGGGCTTGTTCCAGTCCTTGCGCGGCCATGGTTTCCTTGCCTGCTGCAATCGCAGCCTTGATTTCTCTTTCGATGGCTGTCCTGCTGGCCAAGGCTTCCAAACAACCTCGGTAACCACATCCACAAAGGGGACCTCCCGGTTTGAGGATCATGTGTCCGATTTCTCCCGCTGCTTCTCTGGATCCACGGACCAGTTTGTGGTCCATGATCACTCCGCCACCGATCCCTGTCCCGACAAAGATACCCACAGCGCTGGCGGCTTGTTGGGCTGCTCCCAGCCACTTTTCTCCCAATGTCCCTAGGTTTACATCATTGCCCAAGGCCACCGCCACTTTGAAGCGTTTCTTGATGGGAGAAACCACATCCGTGTTGGATAGTCCCATATTGGGTGTCACAACGACATAACCATCGTCTGGTTCCACAACTCCAGGGATGGCCAGACCGATTCCTGCCAGATTTTCACGCTCGATCCCGCTTCTCAAAAGACAGGACTCCACAGCACGAATGATCTCTTGGATAATTCTCTTGGGGCAAGATGCTCTGGGGGTTTGTCGCTTTTCCCTGCCAAGGATTTTTCCGGAGGAATCCACTGCTGAAGCTTGAATCTTTGTCCCTCCTACGTCTATACCTACATATACACGGGACGGTTCGCTCTTTGTCAAGGTGTGTTCCTCCTCTCCCGGCATCTGTTTCCCCGAGATTCTCTCGTCATCCCGAATTCCTTTCTCGGAGCATTCCAAAGGCTTGCGTGTTTCTATCCGTTCTGATGGGAGGTCGTCATGGTATGTGCCAGAATTTCCCTGATCTCCTTTACGTTAGCAGGTTCGAGAAATCTCTGCCAAGTCACGCGGGCCTGTTTCAGCGATCGTTTTCTCCATTTCGATAGATATTCAAGTAACTCTTTCTCTGCTTTGGGATCTCTTCGTTTCGGAGAGGATTTCTTCATGTGCATTAAGAGCTTCTCGCGATATACATCGGCATCGTGTACCTTCCCGAGGTGATCCTGCATGAGTGTCATAGTCCTGATAAGGGGCTTTAAGCCTTTGGAATATAACTCCTCCAGAAATTCCGCGGCGTATCGACATCCCTTGCATTGGATGCGCAGCGTGTGGAGTTTCTTCGAATCCAGATGGTTGAGATTTGAAGTCTGTTGGATCGTCTTTTGTAGGCGTCTTCCTATATAGGCCGGAGCAACTTTGCCCAGAACGATCGGATCTGTGGCGGGTAAAGCTGGACCAGAAGATTCCAGGTAAAAGGCGTATTTTTGTTCCATAGAGGAAATCTTCTCCCCTGTGAAGTGTTTTAATAATGTTTCGATTCCTTGGATCCGTTTCTTCTGTAGTTTGTCGGACAACCTTAGAATAAAGGGATCCATTCTTCCCTCTCTTGCCATATAGTCAGAGAGAAATTCCTGTAAAACATCCAAATCCCTCACCCGGCCCAAGTCTGAGGCCCAATCCTTGATCTCTTTCTGCAACAGGATGAGCTTGGAGTTCATGGCTTTCTTAAAGATCTTCATGGCCGCGCGAATCCGACGCGTTGCCACGCGCATCTCGTGAACGTATTCCAGATCTTCGCCGATGGAGAGGCCATAGATTCTGGAAAGAAAATGACGCAGTTGTCTGTGGATGATTCGATGAAGCGCTTCATCCAAGGTGTGACTTGGATTTAAGAAGGTTTTCGGAAGGTCCGCATCCGCGGACGCGGATAAGATGCGGACCGGCGTGGACACCACCCGATTCCAGAGGCTGGTCGCCCTTTCGGTTGCAGGGCTTCGAAGTTCTTCTTCTGGTATTTCTCGAACAAACAGCCAGACTTCCCTTTCATTTTCTTGGATCAATACCTTTTCGGATTCCAGCAAGTTGCGCTCAACAATCCATTGGGTTAGTCGCAATATTGCAGCCAATCTCCGCGCCGTCTCGGCATGAGGGGAGGTCCCTGGGAGAGTGGGCGAAATGTGGCCCTCTTCTTGGCGATGAAGAAGAAACAGACATTCCAGGAGAATCGTTCGCTGCCAGGAAGGCAAGGATTGGATGGATTTGGATGTGGTTGTGGCGCCGGAGTATGCGTCAGTCATAGCTGTGGCGTTGTCCAGGGACTCTTCGAGCAACACGGAGGCCAGGTTGAGGAGGGGTTTAACTGTCTTGGTGAGTCCATGAATATGGCTGGTCTTCGTGAAAATACTCTCGGCAAGGCGTGCCGATGGAGTTTGCGTTCCCATCAAGTATGCCTCTCCTTCGATCCTTTCTTGCGCCAATCTCACTCCCATACCTGCGAAGTTATTTTGTAAATTCAGTGAACCCGACACAGAGAGTCGCCATTTTGTTCTGGATCGCTTTCACTGAATATTTACCTGGACCCTTTAGCGCTGAGAGATGTGCAATTGTATGGCTCGAATTTCTCAGAATCTGGAAAGCATGTCAAGGAATAGAATCTTGGGCTCGTTTTGCATGTTTGCAAATATATGAAACATGATTAGAATATACTTCATGTTGTTTCCGTAAATATTCAGTGAACCCGATCCAAACGCAGCCCTTGGCGGAGAAGAGACAGAGATGCCATTTTCGAACGGTTTGAAATCCCATCCCACGCCGAATGCACATTCGGCATCTGGGAAGGGATTTCACTTTCAAGGTGCGTATCACGGCATTCCAATCTGTCTCCTCTTCCCACGACGGTTTGTCTCTGGATCGCTTTCACTGAATATTTACTTGTTTCCTATGGATAAAACCAAGGTGTTGTTCGCATCCCCTGGTTGCGATTTTGGTTCCCTGAGGTTGGAATAAGGAGCCGAAGGTACCCACGTCATGCGTATCGCACTCCTTGGAGATATTCACGGGAATTTGCCTGCCTTGGAAGCAGTCCTTTGGGATGCGAACAACATGGATGTTGAGGTCATATGGAATCTGGGGGACATGGTGGGATATGGGGCATACTCCGAGGAAGTGGTTTCCCGATTGCGGGAGGAAAAAGCGCTGTCCATTCTGGGCAATTTTGACGACAAAGTGCTTCATTTCAAGAAGAGAAGCAAGAACTGGAAGAAGACCAAACGTAAAGAGAAGTGGTTGGCATTCAAACATGCCTTCGAGAGTCTGTCCGATGATAATCAGAACTACATGCGTTTTCTACCGAGACACAGGCATGTGATCATATGTGGACAACGCTTCCTGCTTTGCCATGGAAGCCCAGAGAATGCTTCGGAAGCCCTCGGAGAGAATACTGAAGAACGTCGACTCAGAGAACTGGCCATGGGTTGTGATTCGGATGTGGTGATATGCGGACACGGCCATATTCCTTTTCAGGAACGGGTTAAGGGGGTATGGTTTGTCAATACGGGAAGTGTTGGAAGACCCTTGGACGCGGATCCTCGAGCTTGCTATGCCCTGGCCGACATCCATCCCGGGACTTTCTTCGTGGAACATCGTAGAGTGGAATACGATGTGGACAGGGCTGCCAACGCCATTGTGGCCGAGGGCCTTCCCTCGATCCTCGCCGATTTGATTCGCTACGGTATGAACTTTCCTGATTGACGCAGAATGTCCGCATCCTTTCGGGCCTGGAGTCAATATTCAGTGAACCCGATCCAAACGCAGCCCTTGGCGGAGAAGAGACAGCCTCTCTGTCTCCTCTTCCCACGACGGTTTGTTTCTGGATCGCTTTCACTGAATATTCTTTTTTGTTGTGTCCTCAGGGTCGATGAAGTTTGCGGATAAAGGGAGGATGGATATTTGGAAAAGGGGGGCTTGATGCCGGCAAAGCTATCGATAGTGTGAGAGAATGGATCTATCGTCGGGAAGATGGACAGATCTTCCATAGTGTATGTCGGTGGATGCTTTCGTAATAAAATGGGATAATCTTCTTGTGATGGAGCAAAAGGAACTGTGGGTCAGATGTCATCAGAACCCCATTCTTACCAGGGATTGCGTCCCATATCCCTGTAATTCGGTCTTGAATCCTGGTGCGACGCTCCAGGAATCGAACACGATCCTTCTGATGCGGGTAGAGGATCGAAGGGGCATTTCCCATATTACTGTGGCGCGAAGTGCCAACGGAGTGGATGGATGGATCGTGGAGAATCAACCCTTGATCGTTCCGCAAAAAACCGAGTACCCGGAGGAAGAATGGGGCGTGGAGGATCCGCGGGTGGTGTATCTGGACCATGAAGATCGATGGGCAATCACCTACACTGCGTATTCATCGGAAGGGCCCCGGGTCTCCCTGGCCTTCACCAGGGATTTTAAAACCGTTGAAAGGTATGGTTGTATCCTGGAGGTTGAGGACAAGGATGCGGCGCTGTTCCCTTGCACATTCAACGGACGATGGGCCCTGTTGCATCGCCCCACTGGACGTTCGCAGTTTCCGGGAGCGAATATCTGGATCTCTTTTTCCGATGATTTTCGGCATTGGAAGGATACGTCATTGGTCATGGAAGCCAGAAAGGGCCCTTGGTGGGACGCGGGGAAGATTGGATTGTCCACTCCGCCCTTGAGGACAGAAGAGGGCTGGCTTATTTCCTATCATGGGGTAAAAGAAACCTGTTGTGGCTTGCTCTATCGAGTCGGGCTGGCCTTGCTGGATCTCGAGGATCCTGGAAAGGTCGTTCGGCGTTGTCGTGAATGGGCCATGGCGCCATGCGAGTCGTACGAGAGGATTGGAGATGTGGGAAACGTGATATTTCCCTGCGGATGGGTACAGGAAGGCGGGAAACTGCGCATGTACTACGGCTGCGCGGACACTCGTATAGGGATGGCGGAAAGTTTCACACAGAGGCTTTTGGATCTATTGCTCTCGGAGGAGGACGCGAAAGGGCTTGAGCTATGAGAGAAAGGGAGTTGGTCGTTGTCGTTATGGCGGGTGGGGCGGGCACGCGGTTTTGGCCGGTGAGTACGGAGAAACGACCCAAGCAGTTCTTGTCCCTTTTCGGACCCCGAAGTCTTTTTCAGGAGAGTCTGCAAAGAGTCGCCGGCCTGACGCCTTCGGATCATATCCTGATCATGACGAATCAGGATTTCGTTCCCTTGGTTCGAGAGCAGGCTCCTCAAGTTCCAGCGAACAATATCGTTTCCGAACCTATGAGGAAAGATACGGCTGCGGCCATTACGTTGGCAGCTCTCTTGACCCGGCGAAGATACGGTGATGTCATGATGGCCGTTTTGACGGCCGATCATATCCTGGGGCCAAACGATGTATTTCTTCGTTGTTTGAGGTCCGCTATAACCCAGGCCGATGAGACTGGAGCGCTTTATACCTTTGGAATACAACCCGATCATCCCGCGACAGGATATGGGTATCTGGAGTTGGGAGAGAGAACTCATGAAGAGGAAGGATTGGAGCACTTTCGTCTGCAATCCTTCCAGGAGAAGCCGAACATCGCAACCGCACTCCGTTATTTGAAATCCGGTACCCATCTATGGAACAGCGGAATGTTTGTGTGGAGAGTGGATAGGATCCTGATGGAAATCGAAAGGCAAATTCCAGGACATCTGACAGCATTGTCCCTGGCACTACAGTATGACCAAACCGACACATGGAGTGAGGCGTTGAAACGGGCCTTCGAGTCCTTGCCTGCCATTTCCATCGATTTCGCCGTGATGGAGGGCGCATTGGATGTTCGGGCGTTGGCAGCGCCCCTTTCTTGGAAGGATCTTGGGGGGTGGTTGAGCGTGGCCGAATACCTGAACCTCGATGAATCACACAACGCGCACCGAGGTCGAATTGCTGCTTTGGATTCTCATGCCAACCTGGTTTTTTGCGAGGACGAAAAAGAGTTGGTTGCCATGGTGGGTGTGGATAATCTGGTGGTGGTACGCGCCGGGGATATGACCTTGATTTGTCCCAAAGGGCGTGCGGAAGAGATCAAAGGGTTGGTGAAAGAGATATTGTGAAGCGAAGCGCTCATGAGGAGGCAGTATGAAAAAGTCCCCATTCAAGGCCTACGATCTCAGGGGAAAAGTACCCGAGGAACTGAACGAGGAATTGGCGTATAGAATTGGACGGGCTTACGTTGATTTTTTCAACCCGAGGCGCGTGGCTGTGGGAAGGGATATTCGGCTTTCTGGTACCTCTCTGTGCGTAGCGCTGCAGGATGGACTGACCAGCAGGGGTGCGGACGTGGAGGATGTCGGGGTATGTGGGACCGAGGAATTGTATTTCGCCACATTTCATCTGAAGCTGGATGGTGGGATCATGGTGACGGCCAGCCACAACCCCAAAAACTACAATGGTATGAAATTCGTTCGAGAGAAAGGGATTCCCATCAGTTCGGATACAGGTCTCATGGAGATCGAAAGATTGTGCGAGATCCAAGACATCACCGAGCCAGCGGGAAAAGGCAAGGTGGAATGTATCGATGTGCGGAGAGATTATATCCATCACCTGATGAATTATGTGGATCCAGATTCATTGAAACCATATCGTATTGTCGTGAATGCGGGCAATGGTTGCGCGGGACCAGTTCTTGATCTTCTGGAGACAAGGCTTCCCTTCGAGTTGATCAAGGTTGACCATGAGCCTGACGGGAATTTCCCTCGTGGCGTTCCGAATCCTCTTTTGCCAGAGAATCGAGCCAATACTGCGGACGAGGTCCTGCGATCCAAAGCGGATCTGGGACTAGCATGGGACGGAGATTTCGATCGCTGCTTCTTCTTCGATGAAAATGGGAGATTTATCGAAAGTTATTATATCGTGGGATTCCTGGCGGGAGAGATTCTCAAGGACAACCCGGGAGACAAGATTGTTCATGATCCAAGGTTGAGATGGAACACCATCGAGGTCATCCTGGATCATGGAGGCACGCCGGTGCAGAGCAAGAGCGGACACGCTTTTATCAAGGAGAAGATGCGACAGGTAGACGCGGTATATGGAGGTGAGATGTCTGCCCACCATTATTTCAGGGACTTTTCCTACTGTGATAGCGGAATGATTCCATGGCTTATGATGGTTCGGAGCATGAGTAGGACAGGAAGGAAATTATCTGAACTGGTGGAGGAACGGATGTCTCGTTATCCCATCAGCGGAGAGATCAACAAGGAGATTGTCTCTCCACAGGATTCCATCGACAAGCTACGATCTCTCTATCAGGACAAGGCTCGCGTTGTGGATGAGACGGATGGATTGACCATGGAATTTGACACATGGCGCTTCAATGTGAGGATGTCCAATACCGAACCCGTGGTTCGGCTGAACGTGGAAGCCCGAGGGGACATGGATCTTGTGAGGAAAAAGACACGGGACATAGAGCAGAACCTCTAAGGACTACACTTCGGGAAGAGAACCTGAGCATTGACCCTACAGATGGTTTTACGATATAGTCTTCTTCGGCTAACAAAGGAGAGTGTTCATGGAATTGGTAAAACTGCTCGCTGAAGTGAGACCTGAAGATGTCGATAAACTTATGGAGATTCTGCCTCTCATTAAGGAAAAGGCAAATCTGGAAAGGCGGATCGCCGAGAGTCTTTCTGGCTGTGCTGTGCGGGTCAGGACTGAGACGGGGAAGGCTGCGCCTACAGTAGTCAAGAGTACGCATGTCAAGCCTCCCTCGTCCGCGAAAAAGGTTGATGCCAAGAGTGTCGTGGCCAAAGGGGCAACAGGTGAAGCGGTTCACAAAGAAAACTGCAAGACACCTTCCGCATCAAAGCCCGCGGGATCTGGTGCATCGAAGAAGTCCCCGCCACGAAAAAGCAAGCGTAAGCTTGCCTCCACCGAGATCGCTGCTCAGTTTCTTCAGGGGAAGAAGGATGCTGCCATTCCGGATATCCTTCAAGCTGTGGCAGACGTCAAGAGGTTCAAACTGACAACCAGGAAAAAGAATTCCATTCGGGCCAGCCTCTACAATTGTCCCAAGCTCAAGAACGTTGGGGAGGGGCGTTTCGCTCTGGCCTAGAGCGTGACCTTTTCCGTTTTCTGTAGGAAAGGATTTCCCGAAAAACAGCATAGATCTTTCTTGGATGTACCACCTTGGATCTTCCGATATACCTGGGCAGCACGTGGATTTGGGTTTGTCCCAACCTTCCTCCCTGTTCTAGAATCTCGGCAATGATTTCAAAGGACAGGAAGAAGGTTTCAGATTGAAGGTCCAGATTCCTGATAAGGCTTGTGCGAGCCAGATAGATCCCTTCGTGTTGCACAGAGAAGCCTAGAAGGACGCGCATCAGCCATCGTAGAATGAGGGATAAGGACTCTCGAAAGATTCCTCTGTTCGAATGAAAATAAGTGGAAACAATGATATCGCAGGTGTCCAGTAGGGGAAGGAATAGATTCAGTTCAAAGGGATCGATTTGTCCGTCTGCCGGAAGAAATGTGATGAAATCCATTCGGGCCACGGACAGGGCATCTCTCACAGAGGTTCCAATTCCAAGATTGCTTTGATGATGAAGAACGGACACCCGAGGATCCATGGAGAGGCGATCCGCGATCTCTGGGGTGTTGTCCGTCGATCCGTCATTTACAATGACGACTTCGCCATCCGAGAAATCCCGCAGGGCTCGAAGACAATCTTGAACGATCTGTTCCAGACTTCCCTCTTCGTTGAGGGCGGGAATGATGATGGATAGGGATGCGGGCAAGATAAGGAACCCCTGGGTTGGGAAGCATTAGGAAGACATGGGACAGGTGCCCGAGGGACACGAAGGGACCTTGCAGGTATTCATGTTGCATGCGCCTGATTCACACGGGGCGTCACCTATCGTTTTGACACCGAAGGTGGAAAAAACCTTTTCAACCTTGTTGTTCCCGCAGGCTTTGCACTTGGCTTCGCTAGGAGTACCGGCGAGTTCCAGATATTCGCTCAGGGATCCACAAGACTTGCAACGATATTCGAAGATGGGCATGATGAACTCCTTTCTGTAGTCCCCGAATCATTATAGCTGAACAAGGCAATGGAATGAGTCGAGTGGTTTCTCAAGAGCAAAGCGGTCTTGTTCTTACCAGGCAAGGAACGTGGTTGTATCAAGGAAGCCCGGTGGAGAATCCGAGGATATCCGCTTATTTTCATAGATGTATTCAGAAGGACGAAGAGGGAAAGTATTTTCTCAAGAACCAGGGGGGAGATATGGACGAGTGCGTTTATTTTCAGAAGGAAGGCACGGCCTATTTTATTGAGAATCTCTACTTCGACGAGATGGAAGAAGCCTTTCGAGTGTTGCTCAATACGGGGATACAAACGTCCCTGGACTTGCGCACGCTGTACGCAGACATGGATGGAAGCCTCTATGCCAGGATTCTGGACCGCGACGCGGCTCTCTTCACTTCTGCCGCGCTGCAGAATTTGGCCAGTTTTCTGGAGGAGGATGAACAAGGCTATTTTGTTCGAGCCACCGGTCAGAGATTGGATCACGCCAATTTTGGCACTTTGTAGCCTGGTCGATCCTTCCTGTGGATGTACGGGTTGGCCTTGTCCGCGAATTGCCCCATGAAGCTCATGGCTTGCGAATTGTACTCCAGTCTGGGGCCTGCGGCCCAGGGGGTGGACTCAAAATCCACATTCCATTCCTCGAGCAACGCATGGAATCGATCCAGGAAGTCCATGGCGATTTCGTCCTTGGCCATGGTTTCGCGAAGTTCCTCCATGTTGGCCTCGCAACCCAGGCGGTAGGAGATGTTGGCCATAAGAGACATGCAGGAGGAACGGTAGGCTTCTTCGATGGGACTTCTTAAATCCTCTTGCTTGCGACTACGGACCACGTCGATGAAATTCTGGGCGTGCTGCCCGCCGCCATCGCCCTTGAATTGGCGAATCCTTTCTCCCTTGCTGTCGTAAACCCAACCACCGCTACGTCCACCCCGAAATTCTCCACCCTCGTATGTGGCGATAATAGCTACACGTGTACCCTTGTAGTGGGGGGATGTATTCTGATTGGGACTCACCTTCAAATCACAGACTTCAAAGAAGACGGGAACGTCCCCTGCCTGGAAACAAGCGAACTGTAGATTGGGCGTGTTGCCCGCGTCGTCCCATCCAAATCGTCCCCCAAAGCTTGCGACCTGCGTGGGAAGCTCGATAGGATCTCCCAGGGCCCAGTTGCATAGATCCATTTCATGGGGTCCTTGATTGCCTATATCCCCGTTGCCGGTATTGAAATCCCAATGCCAGTCGTAATGCAAACGTGGTCGGTACAAAGGCTGATCTTCAGCCGGTCCCAGCCAGGCATCATAGTTCACATGTTTTGGAATGGAGAGCGGCGTATCTATTTTACCGATACCGTCACGATTCCTGTAGCACAACCCCCGCAGGGATAAGAGTTTGCCCAGGTGTCCTTCGGCGGCCCAGGGGAAGAATTCGAGGAGTCCCACGTCGGAGCGGTTCTGAAAACCACCCTGGACGATGCGATTGTTTTGCTTGCATGCTTCGACCATCTGTTTGCCCTCCCAGATGGTGTGGCAAACAGGTTTCTCAACATACACGTCCTTCCCTGCCTGGCAGGCCCAGAGGGTTAGAATGGCGTGGGTGTGGTTGCACGTGGAAATGACCAGGGCGTCAATATCTTTATCCTCCATGATCTCCCGGGGATCCTGGTAGATCTTGACCGTTTCCTTGGCGTCTTTGCACTGCTTTTCCTTGTCCGCCAGAAACCCGGAATCCACATCACAAAGGGCCACGATACGGCATCCCTTGATCTGCCTGAACCACTTCATGCTGTGTCCACCGCGTCCCCCGATCCCAATGAATCCAAGGCGAATGTCGTCATGGGCTCCCAATACATTCTTTCCTGGCCAGGCGAGAGCAGCTCCCGTGGCCAGAGAGGTTTGTAGAAATCTTCTTCGTGTCATGAACTGCATGGATGGTTCCTCCAGATGAAGGCTATCGCTTGTGCATACCTATTTGAGACACTATATACCAAAGATCATGGGTAAATATTCAGTGAACCCGATCTGATCGGGTTCACTGAATATTTACGATCTTAATGTACGTATTCCATGGATGCTTGCATCTTAACAGCCCTGCTGGGACAGGACAACAGGACCAGGGAACTTATTGGATTTGTTGGAGTCCCAAGGAATTGTACCCATGAAATCAAACAAAAGAGCAAGGAGGAATGATGAAAACGTTGGCTTCAATACAGCTATGGGTTCTGTGTCTTTTGGGTGTTTTTTGCATAGGATCTGGAACGATGAAATATCCCGCGAGCAGGGTCACCACGAAGGAACTGGGGGGGGGCGAGAGGTATCTGGCCCATGTGAGCACGGACAAGCCGATCTACAGGACTGGAGAACAGGTCTATGTTCGATGCGTGGTCCTTCACGCGCTGGATAAAACTCCTCTCAAGAAAGGGACAGAGGTCTTCTTCGAGATTCAGGGACCCAAGGGGGACACCCTGGCGAGTGGATACAGCCGGATGGAGGACAGTGTGGCGGGATGGGCTTGGGGGGTGCCTGAAGGACAGGCCGGAGGCCAACACAAGGTGAAGGTCACTTTTCCTGTCCTGGGCATTCCCCCTGCCGAGCGCCCCTTTGATGTGCGCGCTTACAGAACTCCCAGGCTCAGAACGCAGATCATCTTCTTCAGGGATGGGTACGGACCTGGCGACGAGGTGATTGCCACGGTGTCGGCGACCCGGGCTGAGGGTGGATTTCCGGAGAACGCCCATGTTCAGATCTCCGCCATGGTGGATGGACAGCGAATCCATGACTCTACAGGAATGTTGGACGGTGAGGGACGGTGCACAACGAGGTTTTCGCTCCCCAAAGAGATCCAGAGAGGAGACGGAACCCTGGCCTTTGTCATCAAGGATGGCGGGGTGGTGGAAAGTGCGTCCAAGACCCTTCCTATCCTACTTCAGGTGGTGGATGTGTCTCTTTTCCCGGAGGGAGGCGATCTGGTGGCCGGGTTGCCTTGCCGACTCTATCTGGAAGCCAGGACGCCTTCACAGAAACCGGCGGATATCGAAGGGATCGTCGTGGATGAGCAGGACAAGCAAGTAGCTTCCTTCAACACCGAACATGAAGGAAGAGGACGGTTCATTTTGACCCCGCAGAAGGGAAAGTCCTACAGTCTACTCGTAACCAGGCCTGCCGGGATTGTTCGACGTGTGCCTCTCCCAGAGATCCAGGATGGAGGAACCGTTCTGGTGTCGACGCGAGACGTTTATGCTGCCGGAAGACCGGTCATCTTCAAGGTTATGAGCACCCAGAAAGGTCCTCTCAGGATTACCTTGTCAAAGAAGGAAAAGGAAGTGGCTTCTGTGGAAGGGATCAAGATGGTCGCCAGATCGAATGATGACACGGATTTCTATCAAGGGGTCTGTTCTCTGACTCCAACCAAGTTGGTGGATGGAGTGTTGATTGCCACCGTGTGGAACGAGGAGGGTCAGCCCTTGGCGGAACGGTTGATCTTCAGGCAGCCCTCACAATCCGTGGTTCTTTCCATCAAGACGGACCTCGAAAGATATATGCCAGGGGGTAAGGCCAGGATCACCGTAACCTCGAAAAACATCGAGGGAGATCCTGTGCGAGCCATGGTGGGATTGACTGTCACGGATGACAGTGTTCTGGAGATGATCGAGACGAGAGAGCAAGCGCCCCAGTTACCAGTCATGGTCCTTTTGGAGGAGGAAGTCGAAGAATTGGCGGATGCTCATGTGTACCTGAACCCGGAGAAGGAAGAAGCTCCCCTGGCGTTGGACCTTCTGTTGGGTACGCAGGGATGGAGACGGTTCGCCTGGATGAATGCCACGAAATTCCTGGAGAAATACGGCGATGATGCGAGAAGGGTTCTGGCCATGCGGGTGGTGACCCGGATGGAACAAGAAGTCCGTGTTAAGGCTGCAGGTCCGATGATGCGTCGCTTCGCCGCGGTGGATGAGATGGCCATGCCGCAGGCTGTTGCCGAGGGTTGGCTTGGGGCGGAACCCCCGATGGAGCCAGGGGCAGGGGGCGCTCGGGATGAGATGGTGGACGCCTTGGAGAGAGCCCAGCAGGGCAGACAACGGGAATCGTTGTTGGTCGCGGAGGACATGGACAAGCCTGGGTCCATGGCCATGGATTCTTCCGTGATGGTTCGCGAATATGCCCATACGACGCGCCTTCAAAGAAAACCCAATGACAGAGTGGATTTCACGGAGACCGTGTATTGGTGCGCTGGCGTGGCCACGGACCCCAAGACAGGCGAGGCCGAGGTGGAATTCGAACTCAGCGATTCTATCACCAGTTTCCGAATTTTGGCCGACGGGTTCACGGAAAAGGGAGCTTTGGGATGTGCCCGTGGCGTTCTCGAGTCAGTCAAACCGTTCTACTGTGAACCCAAGTTGCCCCTGGAGGTGACACAGGGCGATCGACTGTTGGTTCCGGTGGCCGCGGTGAACGGGACCCTGGAGGCATTGGGGCCGGTTGCCATGAGTGTGCGTGATCTGTCGGGCGTTCGAACAGCTAAGATGGACCCCATTCCTCTGGGAGCCGAGGAAAGGGTGAGACGCCTGGTGGAACTTACGATCGGGGACGTGTCCGGGAACCTGGATTTCGTGCTGGACGCCCAAGCCGGTCCTTATACAGACCGTGTGACCCGAACCCTTCATGTGGTGCCGAGAGGTTTTCCTGTCCAGATCGCCGAGGGAGGGATCTTGGAGCCTGGGCGATCCCTGGTATATGAGGTGGCTATTCCTGAGAGTTGTATTCCTGTCAGTGTAACATCCAAATTGATGGTTTACCCCGCCCCCCTGGCCAATTTGGTGGGAGCGTTGGAAGCTCTTCTGCGGGAACCCTATGGATGCTTCGAACAGACCTCTTCCACCACCTACCCCCTGGTCATGGCTCAAACCTATTTCCTCACCCATCAAGGTGTGGATCCACAGCTCGTTGAGAGGAGCCAGGATCTTTTGCGTAAAGGATACGACAAGCTGATCGGGTTCGAGTGTCAGAAACATGGATACGAATGGTTTGGGGAGGATCCAGGGCATGAGGCCTTGACCGCTTATGGGCTCATGCAGTTCACGGATATGGCTCGAGTATATGCCGTGGATCCGCAGATGTTGTCCCGTACCCGCACCTGGCTTCTCAATACGCGGGATGGACAAGGAGGGTTCAAGCGGGAACGGAGGGCTCTCCATACCTGGATCGAGGACGAGGACTGTTCCAACGCCTATATCACTTGGGCCCTGCTTCAGGCCGGAGAGTCCCTGGATTCCTTGGGGAAGGAAGTGGACCAGGTGCTTCGATCGGCTCATACCAGCCAGAACAGCTATGTGTTGGCTTTAGCCAGCCTGGTGGCTTGGAAAGCGGACAGAAAGAGCGAAGCGATGAACCTGATGAAACGGCTTGCAGACAGGCAGGCGCCTGAAGGTTTTGTGGACCAGGCCACCATGAGCATTGTGGGTAGCGGGGGGATAGCGCTTCAAGTCGAAACCACGGCCTTGGCCCTCTTGTCCTGGCTCCAGATGCCAGATTATGCCAACGCTGTGGAGAAGGGGATTCATTGGATCGCGGAGATTTGCAAGGCTGGCCGTTACGGTTCCACGCAATCCACGGTTCTCGCGCTCAAGGCCATCCTGGCCTATGATCAGGCTCGCGCCAGGCCCAAGGCCCCGGGCAGGATCGAAATGACCGTGGATGGAACTCCATGCGGTGGTCCTTGGGAATTTGACGAGACGAGCCATGGCGTCATTCAGCTCACGGATATCTCTGAACTGTTGGAACCGGGAAAACACGTGGTGGAGATCTTCATGAAGGACGGCTCTCCCATGCCTTGTTCGTTGGAGGTGACCTATTCCGATGAGAAGCCTGCATCCAGTCAGGAGTGTCAGGTCGAGATTCAGGTGTCTCTCTCTCAGATCGAGGTGGAGGAGGGAAATATCGTGGAAGCCAACGTGACGGTTCGAAGCAGGGCGGAGGACAAGATCCTTCCCATGACCGTTGCCATCATCGGAATCCCCGGTGGATTGGAAGTGAGGCATGATCAACTCAAGGAACTGGTCAAGGCAAGCCGCATCGCCGCTTATGAGGTCTTGGGAAGAGAGGTGGTGCTCTATTGGCGTTCCCTCAAGGCCATGCAAACCGTGGAAGTTCCCCTGAGTCTGGTGGCTGCCTTGCCAGGCACCTACACCGGTCCAGCCAGCCGCGCCTATCTCTACTATACGGATGAGTTCAAGTCTTGGGCTGATCCCTTGAGCGTGACAGTGGTGCAAGCTCCGTGAAAACAGGAAAGTCGAGGAGAAGGAGAATGCCAAGGCTTGAGTTCTTGGCGCGGGGTGGATGAAAATTCAAGCTCCCCGTCCCGCGCTGTACACAAAAATCTCGAAACCCTCTATAATAGGTTTGATGATGAATCAAGAACCAAGGCCCAACAATCTTGTGGCAATGTTCGAAGGTTCGGTGGCTCGGTATTCAGAACGTCCCTTGTTTGGCACGCCGGACGAGAAAGGGAATTATTCCTGGGCCACCTATGCTCAGGTGTCCAAGAGGGTGGATTCTTGTCGGAGTGCCTTGGCGCGACTGGACGTAGGGCCTGGGGATGCCGTGGGCATTATCGCGAGGAACTGCGTCGAATGGGCCGTGACGGCCCTTGCCTCCTACGGGCTTCGAGCGCGTTTTATTCCCATGTACGAGAGGGAGTTGTCTTCTGCCTGGAAATACATCATCCATGATGCGAACATTAAAGTGCTTTTTGTGTCCACGCAGGATGTTTTCGATCAGGTGCAAGCCATGCGCGAGGAACTCCCCGGACTGAAGCATTTGTTTTTGATCCATGGGTCAGGAGATCAATCCTTGCCGGTTCTGGAGGCGGAGGGCGCCAAGGATCCCGTGTCATCCCAGCAGCCCGAGAAGGACGAGATCGCGGTTCTCATCTACACGTCCGGAACGACCGGACGTCCCAAGGGGGTTCTTCTTTCTCACGGGAACTTTACGAGCAACGTATACGCAGCGGCCAAACTTTTCACGAATCTGGACCACGAAAGCAGGAGCCTGGCCATTTTGCCTTGGGCCCACAGTTACGGCCAGACGGGAGAGTTGTATTTCTTCATGTACCTGGGAGCCTCCATTGGGCTGATCAGGGATGTAACCACCATCGCGGAAGATATGGCTTTGGTGAAGCCTACCTTCCTTCTTACTGTACCCAGAATATTCAACCTGATGCACGATGGAATTCAGAAGACGATCAGGGAGAAAGGCGGACTGGCCAAACTCCTGTTCGACATGGGCCTTCGTGCGGCCGAAGAACTGCGGCACGCGCGAAACGAGGGACGTTCTGAGCCGTGGATGGCGGCTCTGAAATACAGGATCGCGGACAAGGTCGTGTTTCATAAGATTCGAGAGCGTTTCGGTGGACGCCTTACAGGGGCTTTGTCTGGAAGCGCCACCATGAAGCTGGAGGTGGGACAGTTCTTTGCGGATATCAATATTCCTGTGTACGACTGCTATGGTCTGAGCGAGACGACACCGGCGGTCACTGTCAACTGCCCCTCGGCTCATCGTCCCGGAAGCGTGGGACGTGCCATAGAGGATGTCAGGGTGGTGATTGACAAGAGCATCGCCGGGGGCCAAGGGGAGGAAGGGGAGATCATCGTTTATGGGCCCAATGTGATGAAGGGCTATCACAACATGCCGGAAGCCACGGCCGCGGTCATGACCGAGGATGGAGGATTCCGCACCGGGGACTGTGGCCGACTGGACGAGGATGGCTATCTGTATATCACGGGGCGTATCAAGGAGCAGTACAAGCTGGAGAATGGCAAGTATGTCTTCCCCGGTGCATTGGAGGCTGAGATTCAACTTCTTCACTGGGTACAGAATGTGATGGTCTATGGGGAGGGCAAGGCCTTTAACATCTGTATCATCGTTCCTGAGCTGTCGTTTCTTGCGGAGATGGCCAGGGAAAAGGGGTTGAACTCGGATCCTGCCACCATGATCTTGGATCCCAAGCTGACGGAGATGGCTATAGAAGAGATTGAATCTCATCTCAAGGGGAAGTTCGGGGGGTATGAGATTCCCAAGAGATGTATTCTGGTTCATGAGAACTTCAGCATTGAGAACGGCATGCTCACCCAAACCATGAAGCTCAAGAGAAGAGCCGTTCTCCAGGCCTATCAGGGAGAGATCGACAAGGCATATGCTTGAACGGGGTTAGCCTCTATGCCGACAAGACCTTCTTCCTCAGTTGTGCTTTTTTACAGAATTCCGGCGTTGTCCCACGTTCATTCGAGGAATGCCTTCCTCGCCTACTATGGTCTGAACCCTCGTACGCCGAAGTCCTCGCCCCAGGGATTCGCGTCGTGGATTCCTGAGGTTTCAATGAGGTCGGCCAGCCTGTTTCTGTAGGCATACAGATCCTTTGGATCGGTGGAGTATCGACTCATGGATTCCACCAGGCTGTTCGGTACTTCCAGCGCAGCGCGTGCTTTGTCGAGCCAACGACGATCCCTTTTCCTCAAGGAATTGCCTTGAGCCTCGATCTGCCCGAGAATCTCTTCCAGGATGCAAGCATAAGCGTAGTCCTCTTGGCCATCCCTGTAGTTTTCCAGACGAAGGGTGGGTACAGGTTTTCCGCCCGGGCCACTGCACAGGATGGAACCATCCCCATGATATACGGTCCAGCTCACGGGGTTCCAATCCGTGAAAGGACCGTTCGTAATGGGCTGGTTTTCATTCCATATGCAAAGCGCGTAGTAGAGAAAGCCATCCGGTCGATACTTGATGGTCATGGGGCCCATAAGGAGCCTGGCTTCGATCGCGTCATATTCCACGAACCAGTTGGCGAAGGGATGATGAGGCCCGCAACAGATGTACCACCAGACCTTCTTGCCTCGGATTCTGACCTCTTCCGCTCTCTGCCTGTCATAACGAGAGGTCAAGGGACACCACGCGTCGATGGTCTGGGCGCAGCTTTCCAATCCATAACTATGATCATAGCTTGTGGTCATCAATAGCGCCTCTGGAAATGCCTTTTTCAACGCCTGCGCCGAGCGTTCGAGAAGGGGAAACTGTTCCTCGGATCTTTCGTCGAAACCGTAGATATAGGCATGGTCTATCAGTCCCAACGCCTTGGCTTTGTCGTACGAGGGACGGATACGTTCCACTGTGGCGTCCATGGCTTGCTCGAAGCCTTCCTCCTGAGCGCCGGCGTTGAAGACATTTCCCAGGTTGAAAGCCACCAGTCTTCCTTGATCGTGGAGTCTTTGAAGAACCTCGAAGTCCGGGCCGCCTTTTCGATATAGACTGTCATAGTCGATCAGATAATCGGCGAGAAAATCCGCGTACACGTGTTTCATGTGATCCCAGTTCTCTTCTCCCCCCATTTGGGATTTTCTTTCGGAAAAGGTGATGGCTGTCGGAAGCGGCGTATGGTCGGGTAAGACGAAATCGTATACACGGACCGTGAGATCGAAGTTCAAAGGGTCCATCTCGTCCGCCTCCACGCTCAACATGCCGTGATACTTTCCCGCTGGTTGATCCTTGTCCGCCCGGATTCGTATCCAGAAGGACTGCAGATCCCCGGGGGCCACGTCGATCGGTCCCAAAAAGTCCAGAATCGGGTCTGGCCACCAACCCACGTGAGAAACCGCATAAGGGGGGCGTTTCTCGGTTTTCACATAGCCCACGACATGGCAATCGATCTGGGATGCGGGGAAGAGGTGGCCCTGCCTGGAGACAAGGGGACCGATTCGGACGAGGACCTGTTTCAGTCCGTCCTGCCTGGGTAGAACGGCCACTTGCAGGCTTTCCTTTTCATTTTTCGCCAGGGACAGCTCCACGCGATCTGCTACATCGAGTTCAAAAGGCATGTTTCTGGGAAGCAGCTTGACCATGGAAGAAGCGAAGCCCACCAGCATGGGACAGGTTTGATGGATCTTTCGATCGAATTCCTGACGGAATCGAATCTCGCTGGCTTTTCGATTCGCGAAACGAGGGAGTCGATCCATTTCCTCCTTGAGCTGATGGATCCTGTCAAGGGTGAGATCCTGCTCGGATAGTTCGGCCAGGGCCGCGTCGATATGGTCCTCTGTCTGTAGCAGGGATGCTTCTGCCACCTTGCGCGTCTTCTTGTCCGCGAGCAGGGGTTTCAAAGCTTTGCGGCAATCGATACGGATCTTCTCCCAGGCTCCATGATCGCCAAGGAACAGAGATGCCATTTGCTGGACAAACAGACCGGAGGGCAAGGGCTTCTCCTCGCCGCCTCGAAGCAAAACCAGGTTGTCCAGATAGAGAACCATATCGGTTGCCGGCCTTTGGGAATAGAAGTGAAGAAGTGAGATGCGGGACCGATCCACTTCCTGGGGAAACAGGGACAATGGAATCTCGTACCGTTGCCATCCTTTGGATGGCAGGTCGATCCTGAAGCTGAGCCCATTTCGGAAAGGCACCTTGTCATCCGAGATGAAGAGGGAAAAGGAGTGGCGTTCCGCGTGGGGATGGATCACGTCGAAGAGCAAGCGATCATATTCCCGCCAGTCCTGAACAGACGGCTTGGCTTCCAATGCAGGCCATTCTTCCATTCCTTCCCTCCAACGAGGCGTTTCAAAACAAAGGGAGAACGCGCCAGATGTGGCGAACGTCGAGGATCTGGACAACTTGTCCTGCTGGGGGGAGCGAAGGATCCAGGTGTCACACTCCTTTTGGGATTCAAAATCAAAGAGCGTGGAGTCCGCCTGAGGTGTGGAAGATACAGAGACAAAGAGACATAAAAGAATCGAAAAGATGGCGGGATTGGAGGACATGTTTTCCCCTTTCTAGACTTCACCCAACGACTTCTTCACCAGATCTTGAAAGGTTTCCTCTGACAGGATTCCCTTGGAGAGTACGATATCCTTGATGGTTTTTCCGGTTTGCGTGGCTTCTTTGGCCACCTTTGCCGCGTTATGATAGCCGATGACCGGGTTGAGGACCGTGGCCAGTCCTATGGTGCTGTCCAGGTATTGGGCACAGCGACTCTCCCTGGCTTGGATCCCTTGCACGCAGTGTTCTCGGAACATGGTGGCGCCATGAGTGAGGATTTGCATGGACCACAGGATGTTGTAGCTGATGATGGGCATCATGACATTGAGCTCGAACTGCCCTGCTCCAGCGGCATGGGTGACGCAGGTGTCGTTGCCCAGGATCTGGAAGCAGATCATGTTGAGGCACTCGGCGATGACCGGATTGACCTTGCCAGGCATGATGGAGGAACCCGGTTGTACCCCGGGGAGAAGGATCTCTGCCAGGCCGGTGGTGGGACCTGAGGACAAGAGTCGCAGGTCATTGGCGATGCGAGACAGCTCCACGGCCGCGTTTCGCATGGCCCCGGAAAGCCTGAGGAAAGGGGACATGCTTTGCATGGCTTCAAAGAGGTTTTCGCTCGAGTTCAAGGAAAGCCCGGTCTGCTCCTGAAGCAGCTCAGTCATCCTGGTCCTGTACCCTGGCCCGGTGTTGAGCCCGGTGCCGACAGCAGAACCTCCAATTCCCAGGTGCCGAAGAGGTTGGATCTGTTCCTCGATGTGATCCGCGGCGTTTTTCACGGATGCGGCATATCCTGAGAATTCTTGCCCGAGGGAAACGGGGACCGCGTCCTGCAGATGGGTGCGTCCGGACTTCACGATATCGTGAAAGGACGCGGATTTTTCGGCCAGGGCTTCGCCGAGTCGCCGCATGGAATCGATGAGCTCTGGAGCTTGAAGAAGGACGGAGATCCGCATGGCCGTGGGAAAGACATCGTTGGTGGATTGTCCCATGTTCACGTGATCGTTGGGATGGACTTTGTCATAGATGCCTCGTGGAAAACCCAGGAGTTCCGCGGCTCGATTGGCCAAAACCTCGTTGATGTTCATGTGCTGGGACGTGCCGGCTCCGGCCTGGAACACATCCACCACGAATTGGTCATCGTGCAAGCCCTCGATGACTTCACTGGCCGCCTGGCAGATGGCGTTCGCGATGGGGGCATCGAGGGCGCCGATCTCCTCGTGAAAACGTGCCGCCGCCTTCTTGATCTCGGCCAGGGCGCGAAGGAAGACCCTGGGTGCCCGGAGTCCGCTGATGGAAAAGTTCCCAACAGCCCTCCAGGTTTGTATCCCGAAGTAGGCGTCCACGGGTACGTCCATTTCTCCCAAGAAATCCTTCTCTTTTCTCCACTTCATGAGCGTATCCTTTTCTCCATGATCTAACGTTGGGTTGCGGAATCGTCGTTCGTCGCGGTTGCCTCCTGTTCCAGGAGCATTCTTCGTGTCTTTCATGAACCTGCCTTTATTCCTTCAAGTCTTTTATATCAGGTGAAATGAATTTCCACTGTTGGAGTTGCCGCACTTCGTTGGGACGATAGGCCATGCCGGTGGGATGAAACATGTCATGCTGCCAGATCTTGGGCACAGGATCCCCTTCCTTGGACCCCCAGGGCATGTAGGTCTGGGTCTTTCCGGCCACCAGACCCCAATTGTACCAACCCACGGATTGTTCAGCGAACAGAGGTAAAAAGATCTCGAAGATGTTGCCTCCATTTCTGTGCAGACATTCCGTGCAAAGGATGGGGCGTTTCTGTCTTTGGAAGAGATCGATCTTCTATCGTAGGCCGTTTGCCGTATCGTATCCATGGAAACTGACGATATCGCATAGGCTCATAATACGTTGCGACATGGGACTCTCCAGATCTGTCCACACGCCGACCGTGAGAGGCTGACCCGGCTGAACACTTCGAGCCCATGTGAAGGTGGCTTCGCACAGAGGAAGGCTCTTTTCTCCCATGTTCGAGTTGCCCGGTTCATTGTATAGATCCCATGCCAGGATACGGCGATCCCTCTGGAAACGTCCTATTACCCCAGTCACGTATCGCCGCAAGTCAGGCCAGGCCGATCTATCCACCACTCTGCTGAGCCCAGGACTGGGCACCCAACCGCTGTTGTGTATGCCCGGGATGGGGGACTGCTGCTTTCCAGGATAGGGTTCCTTTCCGGAGAAGGTGTCAGGGTTCCACATCTCCGTGGAGTTGACTGCGGTTCTGGGCAAGTAGTTGCACCCCTTGATGGGAGGAACCCTTTTGTACCATGCCCAAGCCTGGGATGGCGAACAAGGCGAGAAAGGCGAGGAAGAGGGAGGATCTTGAACAATGAGTCCCATGTGCCAGGGAAGCTCTGCATAGTCTCCATGGTGATCTTCGGCGCGCAATCCTTGAACGAGAAGCATCCAGGGGCCTGGCTTAATCTCCATCTTCTGGTTGTATCCGCTGCGTATGGCTTCGCCATGGAAGACTTCCCATTGTCCCTGATAAAAGACAATACTCGGATCTTTGACGGAAATCTCGTCAAAGGATCCCTTGGGTCCAGGTCGCATTACCGGCGAGCCAGCATGCTATGTGTGTGTTTCGGAAACGGAAGATGCTTGAAACGCCATACCCGTATCTCCCCAAAAAAAGCTGATGAGGATCATCAAGTTTGACTTCATGCTTTGGGTTCCTTTGCGTGACTTATAACATCATCCCATACTCTTTGAGATGGGCCCAAGTCGTGGAGGGAATGATATACAGAGGCGAGATTTTCTGGGATAGGTTCTTCCTGGGGGAATTATGATGTACACTTCCGGAACATTCCACGGCGTACCGAGGATCCTTGATGAATCGGAAAGAGGTCGTTATTCTCTTTGACCTGATACATATATGGAGGCTGATGATGAGAAAAAAACCATGTTTAATCGCAGGTGTTCTATATGCCATCGTGTTGTTTCAACCATTGACCGGGGAGGGTGCCTTGGATCAAAAGAGGATCGATGAACTCGCGACATGCTTGCCGGAAAGGCCCCAAGGACTGGGAGAGCCCTGCCGGAATCGAGGTGCCTGGGAATGTCTCGCGTCCTGGACCAGTGCGCAATCGGTGTTGTCTCGAGCCGAGGAGACCCTGGGAAATCCTTTGCCTGAATCGCCGGACGATCTGTTCCTGGATTTTTCCAGAACAGGGAATCGAACACGCTGGCAACGCGTGGCGGCGGACCGACGGGGCCGTGTCGTGCTGTATTGCCTCGCGGAGTGCCTGGAGAATCAGGGACGCTTTATCCCGGCGTTGGAGGAGGTGGTCAGAGAGCTTTGCGCTGAAATGACCTGGGTCATGCCGGCGCACGATCGTACCCTGGCGAATTTCAAGGGAGAGCAGATCGATGTGGATCTGGGTTCTTCCGCTGTGGCCTGGAACCTGGCCACGGCCCGGCATCTGCTGGATGACAAGCTGAGCGAGGAGATCAGGGAACTCATCCTGCAGCAGTGTCAAGGGAAGATTCTCGCGCCCGTGAAGGATATGGTCACAGGCAAGCGCGATCCGAACTGGTGGCTGCTGACCACGAACAATTGGAATGCCGTGTGCCTGGCCGGCGTGGTGGGGACCGCTTTGGCCCTGGAGCCTTGCGTGAGAGAGAGGGCTTTGTTCGTGGCCGCGGCAGAGGCATATATCCAGAATTTTCTCAAGGGATTTACCCAGGATGGATACTGTTCGGAAGGGGTGGGTTACTGGAACTATGGGTACGGACACTTCGTGCTGTTGGCTGACACCTTGTTGAACGCCACATCAGGAAAACTCAACTTGTATGATATGGAAGGGGCAGCGGCCCCGGCGGCCTACGGTTGCCGAATCGAGATCATGCATGGGGTGTGTCCCGCCTTTGCGGACTGTGGTGTAAGGGCCAGACCTTCTCTTCCCCTGGTGAAAAGCCTTCGAGCTGTGTATGGAGATGGACCTGGCAATGTGGAGCCGCAGGATCAACTGGGGGGCAGCCTCTTTCAATCCATGCTCTATGCCTTTCCCAGCAAAGCCAAGGCCTCGAAATCCCTGAATCTGGGGGAGACCCTGGAAATCAGGGATTGGTTTGAAGAGGCTGGCATCTTGATTTGCCGTCCCGGTCCCGAAACCTCCTGTCGGATGGCTGCGGCCATGAAGGCCGGTCACAATGCCGAACACCACAACCATAACGATGTGGGTTCTTTCCTGGTGGTCGTTGGGGATCGCCCCATTCTGGTGGACCCAGGGAGTGAAACCTACACGGCTCGCACCTTCAGCTCCAAACGGTATGAAAGCAATGTTCTGAACTCCTTTGGACATCCTGTGCCGGTGGTGGCCGGGCAACTGCAGAGAACGGGAAAAGATGCTTGCGGGCAGGTTCTACGGGCCGAATTCGAAGAAGATCGCGATCTCTTGGAGATGGAGATGGCTTCTGCCTATAAAGTGGAGGGTTTGAAGTCCCTGCGAAGGACCTTTTTGTATGAACGTTCAGGTCAAGGACGATTGCAGGTAACAGACCATGTGAAGATGAGTTTTCCGGGAGCCTTTGAGACCGCGCTTCTTACCTTGGGAGCCTGGGTAAAGGAAGCGGAGGATCTTTTTCTGGCCCATGATTTCGAACACGCGGTTCGTGTGCGAATCGACACGGAGGGTCAAGCGTTTGAGACCGAGATGCAGGAGATTCACGAGGACTGCCATGGTGTGCCAAAACGACTGGCGATTCGCCTTGCCCATCCTGTCCAAGAGGGCAGGATTCATCTTGCGATCGAGCCTGTTGTGGAGGAGGAAACCGCGGGTGTTCTTCTCAACAACGGAGGCTTCGAGAAGGGTTCCTGGCATTGGAACCTGAAAGGAGATCAGGCACACATCAGCGAGGAACAGGCGTTCAGTGGAAGATATAGCCTCAAAATCGTGGATGACAGGGACGACATAGGCTCTGATGTCTGGTCCTCGAAGATGCTCGCAGAGGCAGGGGCCGCGTATCGCATTCAGGGACGGGTCTTTCCGGTGTCAGGGGATGGCGTGGGTATCTATGTGTATTTTCTCGACGAGGAGGGACAATCGCTGAACGAGAAGAATCACCGCGGTCACATAGAGAGTTTGGGCAGTTTGGGAGGGGACAGCCAAACCTGGGAGTCTTTCCAATTCGAGTTCGTTACACCCCAGTTCACTCGATGGATCCAGGTCTGGATCCATAGCTACAATGCCTCCAAGGTCGTGGCCTTTCTGGACGATCTGGAGATGGTGCCCGGAGAAGCGGGTGCCCTGGGAGAAGCAAAACAGCTTTTCAATGGAAAAGACCTTGACGGCTTCTATTCTTTTCTCAAAGGGTTGGGCAAGAATACGGACCCTGAGGGTGTGTTTACTGTGTCCAACGGCATTTTACGTATCTCTGGAAAGACCTGGGGCTGCATTACTACACATGAAGAATATGAAAATTATCATCTCGTTGTTGAATATAAATGGGGAGAAGATACCCATGAGCCCAGAGTGGATCGGGCCAGGGACTGTGGCGTGCTGCTTCATTCCATGGGTGAGGACGGGGGATACAGTGGAACATGGATGCATTCCATCGAGTGTCAGATGATCGAGGGAGGTACAGGGGATTTTATTGTGGTGGGCGACGGCACTGACACTTTTTCTATCACTTGTACTGTGGCTGCGGAAAAATGCGATGGATGTCACATTTTCCAGGAGAATGGAACGCCTGTGACACTTTGTTCCGGTAGGGTGAATTGGCATGGCAGGGATCCACAATGGAGAGATGTCAAGGGATTTCGGGGAAGCCGGGATGTGGAAAATCCCCTGGGACAGTGGAATAGACTGGAGTGTCTTTGTCATGGGGATCGCATCACCCTGTTCCTCAATGGAGTCCTGGTTAACTGTTGTACAAAGGCGCAACCGAGTAAGGGCCGCATTCAGATTCAGTCCGAGGGAGCGGAGGTCTTCTTTAGGCGAATCGATTTGCTTCCTGTGAAGCAGGACCGCTTGCCTTACTGAACAATGCATCCAACCTTCCCATGTCTATAGTGTCGCAAGAAGTTCACAAACGAAGCATGCTTGGATTGCTCGGCATGGTCATTCTGGTGGGCATGGGTGAGCACATGGCCGAGCGCTTCTTGCCGCTCTACCTACAGGAGTTGGCTCAAGCTTCGACAGCCATTCTGGCGATCGGGCTACTGGCAGGTATGGATGATTTGCTTTCAGCGCTCTACTCTTTTCCTGGGGGGTATTTGAACGACCGTTTCGGAACAAAGCGTGCCCTGCTTTTCTTTAACATCCTGTCC